>Ga0268262_10002571_pt1 | contig 20793 bp, 18 predicted proteins | sample TergutNc150P3_FD_190354 | JGI IMG/M metagenome (GOLD analysis project Ga0268262, IMG submission 190354) | Nasutitermes corniger P3 segment gut microbial community from laboratory colony in Florida, USA - Nc150 P3 (SPAdes) (version 2) | ecosystem: Host-associated > Arthropoda: Insects >... | reverse complement strand
TCATGGGACTTAAAAAACGGTTATGTATATTTAAAGGTTAATACCCGCAGGAATGAACCTGTTACTCTCTGGTATTCATCTCCGGCATTAACCAAGTTGATGTTCGGCTCTTAAACAATTGTTCCTCCGCCTACGACAATATCCCCATCGTACATTACCGCCGCCTGTCCTGGGGTAATGGCACGCTGGGGAACATCAAATTCAATATGTAAAGTATCCTCTCCTGTTTGCTCCGCTACTGCGCTTTGAGCGGTTTGTAAGTAACGGGTTTTTACCGTAACACGCATAGGTTTTTTCATGTCACCGCAGGCAATAAGATTGATATTATTCGCGGTCAGAGATTTGCTGAAAAGAGCGGCATCAGGCCCCAGTGTTACAGTATTGTCAGCGGCTGATTTCGCCGTTACATAGACAGGAACGTTAGCTGCAACGCCCAACCCACGGCGCTGGCCGATAGTGTAGCGGATAATGCCGCTGTGAGTGCCAATTGTTTTTCCCTCAAGATCGATTATGCTGCCGTGAGGGTATTCCTTACCTGTGTACTTTTCTATGAAATTGCCGTAATCGCCGTCAGGTACAAAGCAGATGTCCTGACTTTCGCTTTTTGCCGCATTCCCGAGTTTTTTTTCTGCGGCAATTTTACGCACTTCATCCTTGGTTAATTCGCCAAGCGGAAAACGCGCTCTTTGAAGCTGCTGCTGGGTAAGGCAGTAAAGCACATAACTTTGGTCTTTTTTTTCATCTAACGCTTTTTGAAGCAAGTACCTGCCGCTTGCCGTATCCTGAGTTACACGCGCATAGTGGCCTGTTACAAGAAGATCAAAATCAAGCTGTAATGTGCGCAAAAGAAGCAGGTTGAACTTTATGCTGCGGTTACATTCAATGCAGGGATTGGGTGTCGCTCCCTGTTCATAAGTTTCTATAAAATGGCGTATTACTTGTTTATCAAATTCTTCGGTAAAGTTAAGAACATAATGATCCATTCCCAAACTGAAAGCGGCGTTTCTTGCGTCGTTTACATCAGCCAAGGAACAGCAGCGGCTTTCACCCTTGTAAAGCTTGAGCGTTATGCCGACACATTTAAATCCATGTCCAAGCATAAGGGCGGCAGCGACAGAACTGTCAACGCCGCCCGACATGGCGATTATTGCTTTTTCGTTCATAAAAGACGGAATATTTTATGCGTTTTTTATTGCGGCAACCGCAGTGTTAACTTCGGCTTCGCAGCTTCTCATGGCAAGAATGGTTTTTTCAATTAAAGAATCCAGCTCCCAACCCAAGAGAGCAGCGCCGTCTTCTATTACCTTGCGGGAACAGCCCGCCGCAAAGGCAGGTGTTTTGTATTTCTTTTTGACTGATTTTACTTCCATGTCCATGACGCTTTTTGAAGGTCTGATAATAGCAGCCGCCCAGATAAGCCCTGTCAATTCATCAGAAGCGAAAAGAATTTTTTCCATAATATGCTCAGGTTTGACATCTGAAACGGTAAGACCGTAACCGTGGCTGCATATGGCGTGGATCAATTCCTCGCTTGCGCCTCCGGCACGCAGAAGCTCAGGCGCTTTTACACAGTGTTGATCGGGAAATTGTTCAAAGTCGATGTCATGAAGCAGGCCCGCAATAGACCAGAATTCTTCATCAGAGACAAAGCCCTGATCTTTTGCGAACCACTTCATAACGCCTTCAACAGTCAGGGCATGCTGCAGATGAAAAACATCTTTATTGTACTGCTTTAACAGCTCCCATGCCTGTTCCCGGTTTATCTTTGCGTCCATCTCAGTAATTTGCGGCCTTAATTTGAAAATACGCCTTGGGATGCTTGCACACGGGGCAGACTTCGGGAGCTTTTTTGCCGACAATAATGTGTCCGCAGTTGGAACACTGCCAGACTTGATCGCCGTCTCTTGAAAACACAAGACCGCCTTCGACATTGGCAAGTAATTTACGGTATCGTTCCTCGTGTTCTTTTTCGATTTTGCCTACCATTTCAAACAATGCGGCGATTTGACTAAAGCCTTCTTCTTTCGCTGTTTTTGCAAAACCGGCGTACATATCAGTCCATTCATAATTTTCGCCGTCAGCGGCAGCCTTTAGATTGTCAGTAGTCGGCGGAACATTATCGTCATGTAAAAGTCTAAACCATATTTTTGCGTGTTCTTTCTCGTTTTGAGCGGTCTCACGGAATATCGCACCGATTTGCTGATAGCCTTCTTTTTCCGCTTTTGAAGCAAAGTATTGATACTTGACGTGTGCCTGAGATTCTCCTGCAAACGCGTCTTTTAAGTTTTGTTCTGTTTTTGATCCTTTTAATTCAGCCATTTTATCCTCCTTTGTTGAGCATACATGATTAAAAAAAGGTTATCAAGGGAAAATAAGAAACAGCGAATATATGTTTATGGTAATATCAAAAGAAAAACTCACATTTCGAAAGTTGTTCAGACCAATTGTTTTAAATATGTGTCCCGAATTTGTGAAATTGCCGTAAATACATCCCCTGTATACTTTTGTAGAATACTATTCGCCTTGTCAGGCATTATTTTTTCCGGTTTAAACAACTCATAAACTTCAATTTTGAATGCGTCTGCAAATTTAACCATAGTAGTCGGTGATGCCCATTTTTTTCCGGTTTCAATATCACTTAAAAAATTGATGGAAATATCCACATTTTCCGCTAATTCAGCCTGGGACCACTTTAATAGGCCCCGGTAATGCTTGATATTTGCTCCGAATATCTTCAATAACTCTCTTTCATTCATTCTACATCTTATTGTATGGGTTTATCATGCTTTAAGATTGACAGGATTTACAAACAGCGATAAGATTAATATATACATCTATAAGATGTATATATGAGCCTCAGATAAATAACGGCTCTAAATACATTTTTCTGTAGAAAGGAGAAAATTATGGTAAACAAAAGTTTATTGATGGGATTGGCGGTTGTAACAGCGGTCTTACTGTTTCTTGGAGGATGTGGTTCCACTCCGATAGCACCCGCAGTTAATCAAACTGTAGTTGCCGTGACTCGCCATTCAAGTGTGAAAGGCGTAGGGATTGTAGGTGGGATGGAAATCTGGATTGACGGCAGACAAGCTCAGACAATGACAAGAAATCCGAAAGATATTGAAATTAAGTCTGGAGAATCAGCTTTCATTCCTCTTAATAACGGGGTTCATACTATGTATGTAAAAGTTGGTCCCTTAACAAGCGAATCTATAAATTTTACTACGGACGGGAAGACTTTGGCATTTGTAGCAACAATAGAAGGGATTATACCAGCACGAAAGCTTGTTCTGTCAAGAAGTATAGTTGAAGACAATACAGGTTCTATGACAAACAGAGAAATACAGTCAGCATTTTAATTAAAGAACAAAGTAATTAACCTCTCGTTTGAGAGGTTAATTATTATAGAGATACAATTCCACAGGAGACAGATATGTTTAAATACGGAATTTTAATTATTGGAATAACGATGTTAGTTGTATTTCCTGCTTTTGCAGCGGATCAAACGGATGTAATTATTACCCGTGTAATTTCATCTGTTGAAAATAACAGACCGGTGAGCGTCTACATTGACGATGTAAGGATAGGAACTTTAATGCCAGGAAGGCGTCTGGAAATCAGGGTTAACAATGGGAGTCACACAATATCAGCTAAAATTACACCCAAGAACAACAAGGATATAATGGGTGATTATTATTTTACTGCAGATGATACAAAAACACTTAAGCTTAGGATTAATGTTGAAGAAGAAGGAGTTCTCCTGCTCAAAAAGACAGTAATCTATATTACAGAATTGGAAGATTAAACAAAGAATACGATTCTATACCTAATGATGATGCTATCGCTCTATCATTTCCGGAGAAGGAAATTTTTTATCAACCTCAATTTCCGCAATATAAGCTTGGGAAGAATCACATATTTCAGCAAGTTTTGCCTGTGAAATTCCCTTTATATGCTAAAAGATGAGCCTTTTCCAAAACTCGGTTAGTTTTGAAAAAGACTCCATTGTTAGAAATAAAAACTAATACACAACAGAACAATTTTAAATACTAAAAAGAAGCATCAGAGGTGAGGGGAATTGAACCGAAGTGCCGTACCCTGAAAAAGCGCAGCCTTTGAAGGGTTGCGGTGCAGGACGCACTGCAAGGCATACAGGCGGCTTAACGTAAAATCCGGTATAAAAGAATCTTGTCATTATTCTTTTGGTTTATTATATTAAAAAATAGCTAATTGTATGGAAAATGTGTCCAAGGCGCACAACGAAAGCCGCGCTTTATTTTATTTTGAACGTCCACGGCTTAACCAACTGTTCAAAGAAGCGGTAAGGTACCCGCTGGTCGTGATATGCGCCGGAGCGGGTTACGGCAAGACCAGCGCTGTTCATGATTTTGTGGAAGAGTATCAGGCGACTACAGCATGGATACAACTCTCCGAGCGTGATAATGTCGGAGCGCGTTTTTGGGAGAGCTATACCCATTCTTTGGCACAGGTAAATTTACCTCTTGCCACGGCGACAACCAAGCTTGGCTTTCCTGATACAAAAGAGAAACTGATTCATTATCAGGAGTTACTGCATAATCATGTCGAGATGAAAAGGCGTATCATCGTTCTGGATGATTTTCACTGCATAGAAGAGCCGACCGTGATTCGCTTTGTTGAAGAATGTATTCTTCAGAATATGCCGCCTGAAACATCGGTATTCCTGATTTCCCGTTCTACTCCGCGTATCAATATTGCGGGCCTTGTTTACCGCGATCAGATTTTCAATATAAGCGAAAACGATCTGCGTTTCACTGAAAGCGAACTTGTTCAGTATTTCCATCGGTTGGATATTTCTCCTAATCAGGAAAGTCTGCGCGAGATAATGAAAGATACCGAAGGATGGGCATTTGCGATTAACCTCATCGCGCGGTCATATCAGAAGGCGCCCGGTTACGGCGGTTATGTGCGTAACGCAATGAAAACAAACATCTTCCGTCTTATGGAAACGGAAATCTGGGACGGAATTACCGGACGTTTACAGAATTTTTTAACGCGTCTTTCTCTGATCGATCATCTGTCCGTTGATTTTATTGTTAAATTGGCTGAGAACGAAGAAGGGCTGCTTGCCGATCTGGAGAAGCAAAGCGCATATGTGCGTCAGGATAGTTATATTAACGCATATCTCATTCATCCCCTGTTTCTGGAATTTTTACACCAAAAGCAGGAATCTCTTTCGGAAGAACAAAAGCGTGAAACCTACGCAATTGCGGGAGATTGGTGCAACAAGAACGGTTTTAAGATGGACGCTATTTTCTACTATGAAAAGACGGGGGACTATCAATCAATACTTTTAATTTTAGCCGGATTAACCACTCAAATACCGCAGGATATTGCTAAATACGCGGCTGAAATTCTGGACAAGGCGCCTGAGGAAACGTTCGATGAGGTAGCTTTTCTTGCGGACATGCACTTACGCACCTATATATGTCAGGGGCTTCTTCGAAAATCAATTGAGCTAGTAAAAGAATACGAAGCAAAATTCCTTAAACTGCCGGATGACAGCCTTATAAAAAAACGTACTCTGACAAGACTCTATATTTGCTGGACGTACATACGTTGCTTAATGAGCGTAACGGATGATATTTTCGATTATGACATTTATATTGAAAAAGCCTGCAAATGCGTACATGAGGAAGATTCCGGCAAACTTGACATTTATTATCCGGGAGCGTGGATCAACTTTGCCGGTTCTTCAAGAAAGGGCAGCCCGGAAGAATTTATTGCTGCCATAACCCGTAATCAGGCGCATATACAGAATAGTTATATGAAAGGATTCATGGCAGGAGAACTGGAACTTGCTCATGGCGAGCTTGAATTCTACCGCGGCGATACTTCCTCAGCGGTGACTCACATCGCTCTCGCGGTGAAGCAGGCTAAGGCTGAAAAGCAGTTTGGACTTATGCACAGGGCATTGTTGTACACCCTGCGTATCGCCGCCGCGCAGGGTAATTTTACTCTGGCGGAACAGACATTGAAAGAAACAAAAGCTCAAATAGATGAAGTTGAATACCTTAATTGCTTTATGGATTACGATGTTTCTCTTTCATGGTATTACTGTTTCCTTGGTCTGCCGGAAAAAACAATTGATTGGCTGAAAGAAGATTTTTTACCTTACAGCCATGCCGCTTGTCTTGACAATTTCGGGAACCAAATAAAGGCACGGTTTCATTATGCCGCAAGGATTTTTCCTCCTTTGCTGTTGTACATCGAAGAAATGAAGCGGCGGGAATCATTTCTGTTCGGACGGATTGAAATGCTGGCGATAGAAGCCTGTGTTCATTACAAGTTAAAGAATAAGGAAAAAGCTTTTGCCGCATTACGGAACGCTTATGAAACGGCACTGCCCAACAGCATTGTAATGCCTTTTATAGAGATGGGAAAAGACATGCGGACATTGACTTCCGCTTTATTAAAAGAATCGAACAAAGTCATTCCAGCAGCCTGGCTTGAAGATATAGGCCGCAGAGCATCAACTTACGCTAAACGCCGTTCCCATATCATTACAAAATATATGCAGACAACAGGCATAACGGGCAATATTGTTATGTCTCCGAGGGAAACCGATATTCTCACTGACATTTCTCACGGTCTTTCGCGTAACGAAATCGCTGCGGCGCGGGGTCTTTCAATTAATACGGTAAAAATGGTTATTAACAATATTCATTACAAACTTGGAGCCGAAAATCTGGCCGATCTTATCCGTATTGCGGTAGAACGTAAACTGATCAATTGACAGCTTAAATAAGTAACCCGTGAATTGATACCAAAAAGATTATGCTTTTTGCTTGGAAAGCCTGAAAAGAGCGTCGATTTTTCCGCCGAGGTGTTTGGTAAAAAATCCCAAACACTTACCTATCCCGATCATTGAGATGAGTGTTCCTTCCCTGATGCCGACAATCCTTTTAATGATGATAAAGGAAATCACCGCCGCTATAACAACAACAGAAGAATCAAAAGCGACTTTGATATTGTGCAGTTTCCACCCGGTCTTTTTCTCAATCGCCAATATGAGCCCTTCCGCCGGTTGGGGCAGTAGATCAGCTCTGAGGTAAAGCATTATGCCAAGGCCGATTATGCTTACACCGGCCAGTAAAAATAAGAGCCGTACCGGATATAATTCAGGAACAGAAAACGCAAGGATATGATTACAGAGAAAGACAAACCAGCCGAACATCAATGCGGCTCCCGCTTGTAAAAGGTTATTGATACGGAATTCCTTCCTTAATATTGCCAGTTGAATCAATACATAACCGGCGTATATGATGCCGGTCATTAAACCGTGATCTACAGAAAGAACCTTACTAAGAACAAAAGCGATTGAATTGACAGGCGTGATTCCCAAATCAGCTTTCACCGCCATTGCCACACCAAAAGCAAGCACAAAATTTCCCAGAAGACAGAGCGCCGCCCGGCGGATAAACATGGTATTGAGAAATTTTTCCTTAATCGCAGTTTCAATATTAATTTTCATTATCTGGCTTTTAAATATTCTCTTCTTAAATCATCAATTAAAACAGTTTTATCGTTTCTTATGATATACCAAAATTTCCAGCCGTTACACGATGTTGTTTGTTGAATTACTGCCCCAATTCGATGAATAGATCCTTTTGTGTTATGATATTGCAAACTGCCGTCTGAAAGAACAAAAGCTGTAGCGCCATATATTTTTTTTGCGTGGAGTGATTCACCGACCCTGATAAATTTTTCTTTAATCAATGTTTCAAAAGGAACTCTTATTAGTTTTTCTTTTTCATCTTCTATCCAGTCTGCTTCCTCAAAATATTCCTTAATGCCGGCGATTCTGTTTTTTGCAAGGTTTATATATTCCGGTTCCTTCTCTATCCCTATGTAATTTCGTTTTAATTTCTTTGCGACAGCTCCGGTTGTGCCTGTTCCAAAAAACGGATCGAGTACGACATCCCCACGCTTTGTTGTTGATAGAATCACTCTTTTAAGAAGCTCTTCCGGTTTTTGGGTTGAATGCGCTTTTTTCCCATCTTCACTTTTTAAACGTTCTTCTCCGATACATAAACCGATCTGCCAAACAGATGTCATTTGCTTATTTCCATTGTATCTTTTCATTATTTTGTGGTTGAATGTATATTTTTTATTTTTCTTCTTCTTTGAACACCATAAAAGTGTTTCTGTAGCGTTTGTAAAACGCGTACCCATGAAATTAGGCATTGGGTTGGTCTTATACCATGTTACATCATTTAAAATCCAGTAGCCAAGATTTAACATAATATTACCAATACGGAAAATATTATGATAACTGCCGATTACCCATATTGTACCGGTATTTTTTAATATGCGCCTGCATTCTTTTAACCACGCTGTACAAAAATCATCATATTCATGAAAAGAACCAAATTTATCCCATTCATCATCGACACCGTCAACTTTTGTATTATTTGGCCTGTAAAGGACATTTTCCAACTGCATATTGTACGGAGGATCAGCAAATATCAAATCTATGGAATTATCGCTTATTTCTTTTAACACCTCAATACAATCACCTTGAATTATTGTATTTGGTTTCATGAATAAAAATTTATAGGTTTTTTGTTTTTATGTCAATTCGATTTTGTATTACCGGAACAGTGTCTAAAGATTGAAAAGTCAAAACCGTTTTATATTACCATTACCAGTGAAGAATAATCCGCCAGCAAGGAATCGCTTGTGATAAGCCGCATGGGAAAAGTGAGAGCCTGTGCCAACAATATATGGTCAAACGGGTCTTTGTGAATATTGGGTAAATCCAAATATGCTTTAAGACAATCGCCTGTCAGAGGCAATTCAGTAAAGTTGTATTTTTGGGCAAAGGCATAAAGTTCTTTTATATTAATATTTAGCTTGCCGTTTTTTGCTTTAATAGCAAGTTCCCATAAAGAGACAGGACTGTAAAATACATTTGCTATTTCAGATCCGATCAATTCTTTTATTGAATTAATTCGATCTGAGCCCCAGAAATACCACAACAAAATATTGGTATCCAATAAAAATCTGTTCATTTATTTTCATACTCCTCAAAACCCTTCATGCTGTAAAAAGACTCGATAATGTCATCCGGCAACGGATCATCCCAGCCTTCAAGGAATTCAATTTTACCCTTCATGCAGCCAAATGCCTTTTTTCGCTGTTCTGCCTGTATTTTTGCTGAATTGGCTGATGTAATAATCGCTTCCGGCCTGCCATAAGCTCCGATATAGATGGTTTCTCCCGCCGCCGCCCGTTTAACCAATTTGGATAAATTTGACTTTGCTTCGTGAATTGGGATTGTTTTTTCCTTATTTATAACTTTATTCATAATATAAACTTAGTCCGGATCGGGCTAAATGTCAAGGGAATTTTTCTGAATTTACGGTACACATATAGAAGTAAATATTTTTACTAAATTTTTCAAAAACCATTGACAAATAAGTTAGGATACGCTAACTTGTATAATAGTTAGAGGCAACTAACTATTATACAGTTAGCCTATACTAACTAAGGTGGAAAAATATATGACGTTAAAGGACTTGGAAATAGGCAAAAGCGGCTTTGTTTTGGCGGTAGGCGGCGAAAGGATACTGCGAAAACGACTTTTGGAAATGGGTATTACGCCGCACACAACCGTAACAGTTAAAAAGGCGGCGCCTATGGGAGACCCCATCGAATTACTGCTGAGAGGCTATGTTTTGTCTCTGCGTCTGGCGGAAGCTGAAAAAATTACAATACAGGAAGTTGTATGAGCGGCGCTGGTTGTTGCTCAAGCGGCACAAAAAAAACGGAGGTTGGTCTCCGCAATGCGGAGACTTCGATTAACTCATCTGACCACTTACAAGTGGTCAGACTAAAAACGGAGGTTAATGGTATGGTATTTGCGTTAGCGGGAAACCAAAATTGCGGAAAAACAACGCTGTTCAATCAGCTTACAGGTTCAAATCAACACGTGGGGAATTTTCCCGGTGTAACTGTCGATCAAAAGTCAGGCGAAATAATCGGGTATAAAGACACTTCTATCGTTGATCTTCCCGGTATTTATTCATTGTCCACTTACACCAGCGAAGAAATTATTACCCGGGACTTTTTACTTAAGCAAAAACCTGACGGTATTATCAATATTGTAGATGCGACAAATATTGAGCGTAACCTGTACCTGACTATGCAATTAATTGAATTACAAATTCCTATGGTGCTGGCTCTTAATATGATGGATGAGGTTCAGCTGAATAACGGGAGTATCAATATACAGAGTATGAGAGAAGCGCTCGGTATACCGGTTATTCCGATATCGGCGGTAAAAAAACAGGGATTATCTGAGTTGATGGAACAGGCTGTGGAAACAGTACGTCATCAAAAAAAACCTGAACGCATTGATTTTTGTTCCGGCGCTGTACACCGCGCTATTCACGCTGTAGCCCATCTTATTGAAGACCATGCCCAAAAACAGAGAATTCCGATGCGATTTGCGGCAACGAGGCTTGTTGAGGGCGACGAGCCGCTGCTTAAATTACTTTTTCTTGATGAGAATGAAACTGACATGATTATGCACGCCGTCAAAGAAATGGAAACGGAGATGGATACAGACCGCGAAGCTGCGTTAGCTGATATGCGTTATCAATTTATTGAGGACATTTGCAAAAAATGCGTAGTTAAAGTAAAAGAAAGCCGTGAATACCGGCGCAGCGTGAGTCTGGATTCAATATTAACCCACAAGATCTGGGCGTTTCCGTCTTTTCTTGCAATAATGCTTCTGGTTTTCGCTCTCACTTTCGGTGTTATCGGAAACAACCTGAGCGATTTACTGGTATTAGGCCTGGATATTATAAGCGGTATTGTAGATGAAGCATTGGAAACTTACGGTTTAAACCCCGTAGTTCACTCCCTGATAATTAACGGTATTTTTGCGGGAGTGGGAGCGGTCTTAAGTTTTATTCCCATAATTGTTGTGTTGTTCTTCTTTCTGTCTCTGTTGGAAGATTCCGGATATATGGCTCGGGTGGCGTATGTGATGGACAAGCCTCTTCGTAAAATCGGTCTTTCCGGGCGCAGTTTTGTACCGATGCTTATGGGTTTTGGCTGTTCCGTTCCGGCGATTATGGCGACACGGACGCTTGCAAGCGAACGCGATAAAAAAATTACCATACTGCTTACGCCTTTTATGAGTTGCAGCGCAAAGGTTCCTATATACGCTTTATTTGCCGCCGCTTTTTTCCCGCAGTATCCTGTACTGATTATGAGCAGTTTGTATTTATTGGGAATTATCTTCGGCGTAATTTCGGGCTTTATTATGGAAAAAACAATTTTCAGGGGCGAACCGATTCCTTTTGTAATGGAACTGCCCAATTACCGTTTCCCGTCAGCAAAAACCGTATTACAGCTATGTTGGGATAAAGCAAAAGATTTTTTACAAAGAGCGTTTACGATAATTTTTATGGCAACTGTAATAATATGGTTCCTTCAATCATTTGATTTACGTTTAAACCATGTTGAAGGCGGTGAAGGTTCATTGCTTGCGTTAATCGGGCGATTAGTCAGCGGATTATTCGTTCCTCTGGGTTTTTCCGACTGGAGAATTTCAACAGCGCTCATAACCGGCTTTACCGCTAAAGAAGCCGTTATAAGCACATTAGCTGTATTAACCAGATCGAATGTCGCGGAACTTGGGAACACTTTACATACATTGTTTTCTCCGTTAAGCGCATTCAGTTTTTTGGTATTTACTTTGTTGTATACTCCATGTGTGGCGGCGGTAGCAACAGTGAAACGTGAGTTTGGCAGTATAAAGGGATTGATTTTTATTATTCTGTATCAAACCGCCATCGCCTGGTTCGCCGCTCTTTGCGTATACAAAATCGGTTCTTTAATTATGTGATTGTATGAGCATGACTTCTTACAGTTGAGCGCCTGCCCTTACCAGAATCGGCATGCTTAAAAAACCGTGCTTTTCCGTAATCCAGCGGCCTCCCTTTATTGTCTCGCCTGTAAGGTACTGTTTCCATTCACCTTCCGGCAGGTAATAGGTAACTTCATTGTCTTCGCTGAAAACAGGCGCAACAAGCAGATCAGGACCGAGCATATACTGACGATCAAGGTACGCGCAGGTTGGATCATCCGGAAATTCCAGAAGCATTGCGCGTAACACCGGAATACCTTTTTCGTGCGCTTCTTTCGCGGTTTTTAGAATATACGGTTTTAAGCGCCCTTTAACTTCGGCAAAGAAACGGCATACTTCGGCGGATTCTTCGTCAACGCTCCAGGGAACCCTGTACGAGTGACTGCCGTGCAGTCTTGAATGAGATGATAAAAGCCCGAACGCAAGCCAGCGTTTAAAAAGCGAGGCATTGGGTATTCCTTCAAATCCGCCGATATCATGGCTCCAGAAGCCGAAGCCTGACATGCTGAGAGAAAGCCCTCCGCGCAATGTTTCCGCCATTGCTTCAAAAGTTGATTCGCAGTCTCCGCCCCAGTGCAGAGGAAACTTCTGTCCGCCTGTCGTGGCGGAACGCGCAAACAGAACAGCCTCGCCCTTGCCGCGTTTTCTTTCAAGCAGCTCGAATACTGACTTGTTGTAAAGATAGGTGTAAAAATTGTGGTGTCTCTCGGGATCGCCTCCGTCAAAGTACACTGCATCTTCGGGGATTTTCTCTCCGAAATCAGTCTTAAAGCAGTCTACCCCCATGTCGAGTAACTTTTCCAGGTGACCGTTATACCAATTTGCAGCGGCAGGATTTGAAAAATCTACGATTGCCATTCCCGCCTGCCATTGATCGGTCTGGTAAACAGAGCCGTCTTTGCGTTTCAGGAAATAGCCGCCTTTTTTCCCTTCTTCAAAAAGCACGGAACGCTGGGCAATATACGGGTTTATCCATACGCAAATTTTTATCCCTTTTGCTTTTATTCGGGATAACATTCCTTTTGGATCGGGGAATGTTTCTCTGTCCCATGTAAAGTCGCACCAGTTAAATCCTTTCATCCAAAAACAGTCAAAATGAAAAACAGAAAGAGGTATTTTCCGTTCTTCCATACCATCAATAAAACTCATTACGGTTTTTTCATCGTAAGAAGTTGTAAACGATGTTGAAAGCCAAAGACCGAAACTCCACTCAGGCGGCATGGCAGGCCTTCCGGTAAGCGCGGTGTAACGTTCCAGAACAGCTTTTGGCTGCGGTCCGTAAATAATAAAATACTCAAGATATTCACCTGATACGCAGAATTGTACACGCGCTGTTTTTTCACTGCCGACTTCCAGCGACACTTTTCCCGGGTCGTTGATGAATACTCCGTATCCCTTATTTGTCATGTAGAAGGGAATATTTTTGTAAGCCTGTTCGCTGGCTGTGCCGCCGTCAGCGTTCCAAATGTCTACAGTCTGCCCGTTTTTGATAAACGGTACAAAACGCTCTCCAAGCCCGTATACAAGTTCTCCCACCGAAAGTGAAAGCTCGTCTTTTATATATGGCTGTTTGTCATTATTTAACATATACCCTGCAGACCTGGAAAGATTTTTTGTTATTGGTTTCCCGCCGCCAAGGAATGTAATATTCCATCTGTCTCCTCGTTCAACAGATACCGTAAGGTCTCCGCTTTCCAGAACAGCTTCTTTTTCCTGTATGCGAATTGACGGTTTGAATGATAAATCGCATTCCAGCGGGAAATTCGGCCTGTTATCAAGCCCTCCTTCAAAATGGGAAATTCGCACACGGATTACATTTTTCATGGGGCTGGAATGCCGGACTGTAAGAAGCTGCATATTAAGCGTGTCGCCCCTGTGCCGGATTGGCTTTTCCGGCACATATACAACAAGTTCATCGCCTTGTTGTTCTATTTCCGCAGGACATGCAGCAAAATGCGCCTGTATCCCTTCTTTAATAAGCCAATAACCATTTGTAAATTTCATAATTCTCTCCCCAAGTAATAGATATTCAAACTTTTTTTTGTATAAAGTTTGAAAAATTATTTGATTATATCAGCTTTTTGCAAAATAAAGCATATAATCTGTTTATTATATTTGATAAAAAAACTCCAAAGAGTTATAATAAGAATTCATTATGAATACCATTTTTATTGTTGATGACAGTGATACCAATTTATCAATGGCGGAATCCGCACTTGAAGACCAATACCGCGTATTAACAATGGCTTCCGGAGCAAAAATGTTCTCCCTTCTTGAAAAAATGATTCCCGACTTAATCCTTCTTGATATAGAAATGCCTGAAATGAACGGTATTGACGCATTGAAAAAACTAAAATCCTGTGAAGCATGGAAAAATATTCCCGTTATTTTCTTGACAGGACGCACAGATGAAACCGTAGAAGTCCATTGTTTTGAATTGGGAGCCGTAGATTTTATCACGAAACCGTTTTCAGCGCCTGTACTTCTAAAGCGCGTAAAAACTCATCTTGATATTGATAAAGCTATTCGTGAACGATCGGCGCAGATTAGCCGGCTGCAGTACAGCATTGTATCTGTTCTTGCGAACGTAGTAGAGAATCGTGACAAGATAAATTCAGGTCATATTGAGCGAACATCCGAATATATCAAGATTCTGATAAATGAAATGAAAAAACGCGGGGTTTATACCCAGGAAACAGCAGATTGGGATGTAGAAAAAATTATTTTGTCGGCGCGTATGCACGATTTAGGTAAAATTTCTGTTACCGATCTTATAATGAATAAACCAGGTAAGCTGACCAACGAAGAATACGAGATAATGAAAACTCACGTTAGGGAAGGAGAGCGTATAATTGATGAAATTATCGTTCAGACAGGAGAAGGCGATTATTTGCTTAACGCAAAGAAATTTGCCGGATACCACCATGAACGCTGGGACGGTAAGGGGTATCCGTACGGCCTTAAAGGAACCGATATCCCTCTGCAAGGACGCATAATGGCTATAGTAGATGTATATGACGCAATTACTTCCAAACGGCCGTACAAGAGAGCTTTTACGAGTGAAGAGGCAGTTCAAATAATTATGGAGAATGCAGGCACGCATTACGATCCGGAAATAGCCAATATATTTTATGAGGTAAAGGATCTTTTTAAAGCGGTGAAGTCGGGGGTGTAATGCATGATTTTTTGCGGCTAACGAAAGCGATAATTACAAGGTATGCGCAGGTTTTATTTGTATTACTGGCTTTCACATTAATGGTACTTTCAAGTTACTATTTTATCAGAGATACCGAGATTAAACATTTGCGCAGGAATGCCGAAGACGCAATTTCGAATACAGAATTAAATATTAAATCTGATCTGCTGGAACCTCAGACATTGCTCGGCGGAATCTCCGAAACAATATGTTTAATGATAATGAACAAAGAAAACATCGAGACAATTAATAATTATATAAAGTATATCAATAATTATGTTGAATCAGTCAACGGTGAAGGTTTGCTGGGAGTTACCGGTCTTTTTGGTTTTTTTGATGTTTTTGGCGGAATATTCCTTATTGGTTTAGACTGGGATCCTGGTAGTGATTATGATCCCGGAAACCGTCCGTGGTATACAGGGGCAGTCGATGCGGCAGGCCGTATATGTATTACAGAACCGTATATAAATACATATTCAAATGAATTAACTATAACCATGTCCCGCCGTATTTTTGACTATGCCGGCAATCCGCTTGGTATTATTTGCCTGAATATAGAATTAACCAGAATCAAGCAATATGCAGTTAACACGCGTTTTACAAAAGACGGTTACGGATTTCTGATGAGTAATAATATGGAAGTAATCGCTCATCCCGAACCGTCAATGATTGGTATTCCTCTTGCAAAAATCAAGAGCGGCGTCTCCGCTTTTGAAAGAACGTTAAGGCAGGGTAATAATGTTTCGGAAGCGATAACGTACGATTATCGCGGCATAGAATCCATTGTTTATATTCAGCGGTTTTATAACGGCTGGTATATGGGAGTTGTAACGCCGAAAAATAATTATTTCAGCAGTACCGTAAACCTTGCTCTTATTCTTTCTACTCTCGGAATAATATCTGCAGGTTTGCTCATTTGGATTTTAATGCGTATCTTCAGAGAAAAGGCCAAATCAGATGAACGCGTACAGCTTATATTTGATTCCACCCCTTTTGGAGCAAGCTTTTGGGACAATGATCTGAAAATTATTGATTGCAACAAAAACGCTATTGATATGCTCGATTTGTCAGGCAAAAAGGAATACATAGAAAAGTTTTCTGATCTTTGTCCGGAATATCAGCCGGACGGAAAATTATCCGAAGAAAAAAGTTCTGAATTAATGCAAAAAGCGCTAAAAGTAGGTTTTTGCCGCTTTGAGTGGACGCACCGGAAACTTAACGGAGAACTTATACCGTGTGAAATAACGCTTGTCCGTGTTTATTACAGGAAGGGTTATTCCATCATAGGGTATACCCGCGATTTACGCGAACAAAAACAAATGTTAAATGAAATTCAGAAGCGGACACGCCTGCTGAATACCGTAAATGTCGCCACCGCTATTTTGCTTGACAATGAAGATATGTTTGCTTTTGAAGCTTCGTTATTAAAATGTTTTGATTTAATCGGTCACTGCCTTGATGCAGACCGCGTTCAAATTTGGCGCAACGAAACGCTGGAAAACGAGCTTCACTTTGTTTTAAGATACGAGTGGCTGAGCGCTTACGGAAAAACATGCAAGCCGGTTCCGTACGGACTGCATTTCCCGTACAGTACGAAGAAAAAATGGCTGGAACTGTTTTTACGCGGTGAATTTATCAATGCGCCGCTTTCTATGCTGCCTGAAGAAGACAAAGCTTTTTTGGAAAGTTACGATATGATGTCTATCGTAATAATCCCTATGTTTTTGGAAGGCAATTTCTGGGGGTTTTTCTGCATAGAAGACTGTCGTTTTGAGCGTACCTTCTCTGAGGATGAAATAAATATCTTAACTTCAGCGGGACTTATGATGATCAGCGCGTTAAACCGCAATATTCAGGCAATAAAAATGCGTGAAACGGAAGAACGCACCCGGATTATGATGAACGCCGCTCCTCTTTGTATGATTTTCTGGGACAGAAATCTTAATCTTGTTGATTGTAATAATGAAGCTGTAAAAATGTTTGGTTTTTCCGACAAGGAAGAATTCCTAAAAGAATTCTATTCGCTTTCCCCTGAATTCCAGCCGGACGGGGTTAATTCAGCTGAAAAAGGCAGTAAACTTGTCAGAAAAGCGCTGGAAGAAGGATATTCCCGTTTTGAATGGATGCATCAGAAGCAGGACGGAGAACAAATACCTGCGGAAGTTATATGCATTCGCGTTAAGTACAGAGATGAATTAACCGTTATCGAATACATAAGGGATTTACGTGAACAAAAAGCAATGATAGCTGAAATGCGCAAGGCGGAAATTGCCGAGGAAAGCAACAAAGCAAAGAGTGATTTCCTTGCGAAAATGAGTCATGAAATTCGAACTCCCATGAATGCCATTCTGGGTATTGCTGAAATTCAACTTCAGAATGAAACTCATTCAGGCGCAATTAAAGATGCTTTTTTGCGAATCTACAATTCAGGCGACCTGTTGCTTGGCATTATCAACGACATACTCGATCTCTCCAAAATTGAATCCGGCAGATTTATATTAATTCCCGCTCAATATGACATTGCCAGTTTAATTTATGATACCGTTCAATTAAATAAAATACGGTTCGAAAGCAAACCTGTAGAATTTTTTCTTGATGTTGATGAAAATCTTCCGATGCTTCTTGTCGGCGATGAGCTTCGCATCAAACAAATACTTAATAATCTCCTTTCCAATGCTTTTAAATATACAGAGGAGGGATCGGTTACTTTATCAGTTTACATCGAGCCATTCAGTACGGAAGAAGATACAAAAAGAAAGCTTGTTTTTATTGTAAATGATACCGGACAGGGAATGACGGCTGAACAAATAGAAATACTGGGAACTGAATATTCACGTTTTAACATGGAATCAAACCGTAAAACCGAAGGCGCAGGCCTTGGAATGAATATAACATATAATTTGATCAAAATGATGGACGGCTCCATTTCCATAGAAAGTACACCGGGTATGGGCTCGGCATTTACAGTTACTCTTCCGCAGGAATGTGTAGGTACATCAATACTTGGCAAAGAACTTGCAGATAACCTTATGCGGCTTAATTTTGATACCTCAATGAAAATCAGAAATATTCAGATGAAAAGGGAATACATGCCGTACGGAAGCGTTTTGGTCGTAGATGATGTTGAGTCAAACCTGTATGTCGCAAAAGGGCTTATGTCGCCATATGGTTTGACAATAGATACAGTTACAAGCGGATTTGAGGCGATAAAAAAAATTAAGGAAGGTTCTTCCTATGACATAATTTTTATGGATCATATGATGCCGAAAATGGACGGTATTGAGGCCACCAGAATTATACGTAATTCGGGATATACAAAACCAATAGTTGTGCTTACAGCCAATATAATCGCAGGCCAGGCGGAGAAGTTTATGGAAAACGGTTTTGATGATTTTATTTCCAAACCGATCGATATGCGCCAGTTGAATATGGTATTAAATAGATTAATACGCGATAAATTTCCGCACGATGTTGTAGAAGCGGCAAGAAAACAGAAAAATAATAAATTTACAGACGCGCAGAACGGCAAACCGGTTGATTTACAGCTTGGAAAGTTTTTTTTAAATGATGCGAAAAAAGCAATAGCAACGCTGGAATCCCTGTTTTCAAATAAGCTTCGCAGAAGCGATGATATTTCGGTATTCATCATCAACGTGCACGCAATGAAAAGTTCCCTTGCAAATATTGGCGAGACATATCTTTCCGGCGAAGCGGCTAAACTTGAACAGGCCGGGCGTGAACAAAATACAGGGTTGATTTTATCTGAACTTCCGGTATTTTTGGAACATTTGTATGCCGTAGTTGATAAGTTTGAATCAAAAGAAGAAGACCATAACAATACTTATGATAAAACAACGGAAGAGAACAACAATTCGCTTCTGAAAGAAAAGTTATCTGCTGTTAAATCAGCATGCGAACAGTACGATAAAAAAGCCGCCAAGGAAATACTTGCGGAATTAAGACAAAAAACTTGGCCGCATTCCGTAGAAGAACAATTTAATTTCCTTTCCGATTTATTTCTGCACAGCGACTTTGAAGAAGCAACAAAAGTTATAAACGATTACCTGACACAGCTTTAGAACTCCTGAAAATCCTTGCCGGTTTTTTTATAATGGTGAGAATATACCTTTCCATTAAAAGATTTCCCATTACTGCGACAGGAGAGCGAAACAATAAATCGTATTCCGCTGTAAGCGCAAGGCAGGTTTCCACGTCCTCAATGCTGTAACGCCGTCCGGCGGCAGCGTAATCGTCCCTTGCTTTCGGCGAAGAAAGACCTATTTTTTTTAACTCAAAATTGTTTGCCTCTCCCTGTGTTTCAAGCAACGCAAGATAATCACCCAGTTTTCCGAAACACCAGGCAAGACCGGCAAGTATGGCCTGTGCGCTTTCTTTTGCAGCTAACATTACGGCTACCGATTCCAGGGCTTTGGAAAGATCACCGTATGCAATACGTGAAAAAAGCGTAAACGCGGATTCTTCCCTGTTGTGCGAAAGCCATTTTTTTATATCTTCGGTGTTTATCGGTCTGTCCTTGGGCAAAAAACCTATAAGGCGGGAACATTCGTTTCTTAACGAGGCTGTATTATTTTCCACCAGTTCAAGAATGGCGGCAATACTGTCATTGTCAATGTTAAATCCCTCTCTCTTGAAAAACTGCCGTACCCAATCGGACTTTTCCCTTTCAAACAGTTCGTAAAAAATCTGTTTGTTTGCTTTTGGAACCGCATCATCAAGACCTGCGGCAAGTTTGGTTTCATCAGATAATAGAATTAATACGGAAGGTTCTTCCAAGTTTTTTATGCAGGATACAAGTTGATCCACATCGTCTTTTTTCTTAATTAATTCAACGTTCTTAACAATGACAATGCGGGATTCGGCAAAAAGGCTTTTATTTTGAAGAGTATCTGTTATTGTACTTACAGGAGTTTCTCCCGCGTAAAAAATTGATTCTTCGGCACCGGGATATTTTTTTCTTATTGCGTCAACGACATCCTGTTTTTTTCCCAATTCGGGACCAAGATAAATATAAGCGGCCATTGCTAATAATTGCGGATTATTCCTGATAAGCGGCCCAGAATTTTTACATCCTGACTGTAGATAGGTTTATAAGCCGGGTTTTCCGCCTGTAATCTGACTCTCGTGCTTTCTCTGTAGAAACGCTTTAATGTTACAGCTTCGTCTATCACAGCAACCGCAATTTCACCGTTAAGAACTGTACTTTGTTCTTCGATTATTGCCATATCGCCTTCAAGTATTCCGGCGCCTGACATGGAATCGCCTTTTACTTTCAAAGCGAAATATTTTTTGTTTTTCTTTAGCTGGGAATGGTGAATAATAATGTTTCCGTCATAATTTTCTTCCGCTAAAATCGGCACACCCGCGGCAACGCTTCCGAGAATTGGAATCTCAATCAATTCAGACGAGCCTTCATGCATTATATGGGTTAGTCCCATAGTCCGCGGACGCTTGTCAGTATGTTTTAAAAAGCCTTTTTTCCTGAGAGCTGTTACATGATCATGCGCTCCCTTCACGGAAATGCCATAATTTTCCGCAATCTCCCTTATTGACGGCGGGAATGAATGAACCTTCAGGTATTTGATGATAAAGGAGAGGATTTCATTTTGACGTTCTGTTAATCCTTTCATTATTTTTCCTTAATACTGTTTTTCAT
>Ga0268262_10002570_pt1 | contig 20800 bp, 14 predicted proteins | sample TergutNc150P3_FD_190354 | JGI IMG/M metagenome (GOLD analysis project Ga0268262, IMG submission 190354) | Nasutitermes corniger P3 segment gut microbial community from laboratory colony in Florida, USA - Nc150 P3 (SPAdes) (version 2) | ecosystem: Host-associated > Arthropoda: Insects >... | reverse complement strand
ATTTTTCCAATAATTCTTTCTTTTCGATTTCTTTATCAATAATTGATATTGATAAAGACGTTTTTCCATCGCTTTTTTCAGATAAATATTCTTCTGAATAACTTATCATTTCAGGCAATAATGAATTAAAGCGATTTTTTACGCTTATAAAACACTCGCCGGGATACATATCATAACACGCAATCCCGATAAGCTCATTTTCATATTCCCATAAACCAAATCTATGCGCCAGTTTATAATTAAATGAGGGATGAGTATGGGCATATTCAAAATACTGTGGAAGTAAATAACCATTAAGTGTTTCAATGTTATAAACATCTGTCAGATATTTATGGACCTTATTAAAATCACTCAATAATTTATAACTTTTTTGGATAATATTCACTTTTTTCCCTTTATATTCAAAGAAGATATACTAAATCATAATTTAAAAATTAACATTTTTCATCATTATTTACTTTTGTACTTCTAGCCCTTATTATTATAAATCAGATATCGAAGTTAATACGGTCATTAAGCCTATAATTGCTATTCCTATACTCGGCAAGCCGCTAAAAATCTTCTTGTTTATATGACGAAACAGCCAACCTATCAGTATTAGTCCGATCGGGTTAAATATAACAAAAACAAATGGCACATTAATATATTTTCTGATTATGGCGTATATTAGGACGGCTGAAGTTGTGATAACAAGACTAAAAAACATGACAAATAAAGGAGTTTTTACAGCATTATAAATTTTGCCATTGAATTCATCAATTGATATTTTATATCCATATTTACTCCATGATTTTTTTCAAGATTTTATAAAACATCCTCTTTTTCTACTTCAAATATATAATGTAATATATCCATATTACAATAATGTTTCATTATTTCATCTATTTTCTTCATTCCTATTCTTTTTGCAACATTCTGTGAAGCTGTATTATCGTCTCTTACTATTGAATAAACTTTTTTGGCATCTAATTTTTCAAATGCATATTTTTTACAGCCAAATGCCGCTTCTACGGCATAGCCTTTATGCCAATGTTTCTTTTTAAATAAATATCCTATTTCCAGATACTCAGTTCCATTTAAATTTTGAATTGTCAAACCGCATTGCCCTAAAAATTCATTTGTTTCTTTGTAAATTACAGCCCACAAACCAAAACCGTATTTTGCGTAATGTTCAACAATCCAATTGAACCAGCCTTTAACTTCATCTTCTGAAAATGAATGTTCATACGCATACATTACTTCTTTATCCTGTAGTATTTCACATAAGTCATTATAATCATTATCAATAAATTCTCGTAAAAATAATCTGTCTGTTTCCAATATTTTTTTCATATATATTGAATTATTACCTATATTTTTATGCATACCGCCCTTCATATTTTACATCTCCATAAAACTGGGCAATTATTTTTGTTCTTGGGTTAAATTTTCTAAAATAAAAATATGGGGATTCTTTTTCATTTTGTTTTTTATCCATATATTTACTTAACGCTTCATAATTATTTGTATCTATGTTGTCATATAAATAATCATAACCTATTCTTTTTTCAAATATTTTAAATCCACTTTTTATTGCTGTACGAAAAGAAGCAGGATTGTCCGTATCCATAACAACTACCAAATAGTCAATATTAAATTTATTGAGCAATTCATCAGATACCGCTTTGCCGGCCTCTGAAGCATATCCATTATTAGTATATTCATCAAGGATTTGCCAACCAATTTGTATTTCATATAAAAATTTTAATTTTGATACTGTAACAGTACCAATAATGTCTTTTGTTGATTTTAGAATAATTGGATAGAATATTTCATTTTCAAAATTGCCTGTATCTTTTACAGAAATACAATAAGATATAGTTTCCTTTATATCTTCAATTGCAGCGTTTGCTTTTATATAATCGGGTATGAATAAATGGATTTTAGGATCATACTTAATTTTATATAATGTCTGTTCATCATTCTCCATTAAATCCCTTATAATTAACCTATCCGTTTCAATATGCATTATTTTTCTCCTCTATATTTAAACAATAACATATTTGGAAAATAGAAAAAATAACATTTTTCATCATTAATAAAAACTCTTTCAGTATATAATTGTATCATAATATTTCTCCTTTATATCATATTATTTTTGAATATATTTTTACTATATATTTTCCTTCAAAATAGTTTTTATCCACAACTTCTTCCTCTAACTTAAAACAATTGTTCTCCAATATTTTCCATGATGCTGTATTTTCCTTTTTTGCTATTCCATATATTTTTTTTATTTTTAAATTATCTTTTACCCAATTAATAAATGGTGTTATTATTTCAGAAATATATCCATTATTTTGATATTCAGTTGCTATTGCATAGCCTATTTCTATTCCTTTATCAATTTTACTTAAACCGATATGTCCTATAATGATATTAATTTCTTTCAAAATTATACCATAAACCAATGGATATTTATCATCATAATTTGACATAAAATATTCTATTGTTTCTATTGTTTCAGTGATATTATCAAAAACTTCATCAGGCAATTCCTTTTTTGTAATTTCTTCCTGGCTGTATTTATATAAAAATTCTGAATCGTTTATTGATAATTTACGAACAATCATTCTGTCTGTTTCAAACAATATATTCTCCATAATGATAGTATATCATAATTGATTAAAAAAATTAACATTTTTCATCATTTTCGAAGGTTGGGCTGGCGCGGGGTGATATCTTAACCAGCCGAACCCGGATTCGCTTTTGCGGGGCCGGGCGATTTATTTTATGGGGTAGTGTTATATTTACTGACCCCGCCGTGTTACGTTTATTTATCTACTTCCCAATAAGTGTTTTTAATTCGCCGTAAGTCCACTTATGCAATTCCCCGGCTTATTAAAATACCTCCATTATTCCACCTTAAACCGCGAAACTTCTTCCAGTAAAGCGTCAATGGCTTCACGGTTCTTGCCGCTTATCTCACTGACGTGGTGTACCGCGGTATTCATCTGATCCGCGCCTGATGCCATTTCGTTCATGCCGCTGGTTATCTCCTGCGTCACTTTCTCAAGGTTATGGCTTTCATGCATAACTTCCTGACTGCCATTAAGCATTTCCTCAGAACCGGTCTTTACCTGCATGGTTGTTTCTTTCAAACCGCCCGCGCTTTGCAGGAGTTGTCTGCTTCCCTGTTCCTGCTCTTCCATCGCGTTGCGGATATTTTCTTCCTGCTGTGATACCGTCTTCACACTTGAGTCAATCGCTTCGAATTTGGTCAGCACATTCTCGGTGGACTTGGTTATCTTGTCGATTGATTCTTTTATCTTCTTCAACACCGTGCCGATGGTCTTGGATTGTTCGCTGGAACTTTCAGCCAGTTTGCGGATTTCATCGGCGACTACGGCGAAGCCTTTGCCGGCTTCCCCGGCGTGCGCCGCTTCTATTGCCGCGTTCATCGACAGCAGGTTTGTCTGGCTGGCGATATTTTCCATGACCGCGTTAATTTCCAGCAAGCCCTCTGACTCGCGGGATATTTCCTGAATGTCCGTTGCCACTTCCTGCAATCCTGTCTTTCCTACTTCGGAGGCTTCTTGTAACGTGTTTACATTGGCGGCGTTGTTGACCAGCGTGTTGGTAACTGAATTGATATTGGCTACCATTTGCTCAATGGCGGATGACGCCTGGGAAATATTGCGGACCTGGTTTTCCACATGGCCGTTGAGTTTGTTGATGTTTGTAACAACCTGGTCCATAGTCGCGTTGGTTTCGGTAACGCTGGCGCTTTGGTTTATGACGCGGCCCTTGATGCTCTGAATGTTGGCGGTAATTTCGTTCACCGCTGTCGCTGTTTGGGTCATGTTGCTGGACAGGTCAGCGCCGATCCCCGATAACACTCCCGCCTGCTTTTTAATTTGAAGAACCAGGTGTTTGATTTTTTCAAGTGTCTTGTTAAAGTATATGGCAAGGTCGCCTATCTCGTCTTTTGAATGAACGATGATACTCCGCGTCAAGTCGCCTTCGCCTTCGGATATATCCTTGAGTGTATCCGCCACCTTGACGATTGGCTTGGTGGTAGTATTCAGGGCAAGGTATATGATTATCACCGCGGCTATCAGAGCTATTGCCGAAAGGATAAAGGTAAATCTGGCCATCGCGTTGACTTCTTTCATAATGTATGTCTCCGTCGACGCAATCATTACGCTCCAAGTATTGTCCGAATCGCCTATCTGGAAAGGTACCATTTCAATTCTCACGTTTGTCTTTAACGAATTTGAATAGCTTTTGCAGCTAAATGGCTTGCCGTCAAGAACAGCCTGGTTAGCATCTTTCTGATAAACGCCGTATAAAGCCTCCACATCGGGCAGCAGCTTTCCTACCCGTTCAGGACGCAGATTCCCCATAATAAATCCGTTGCCTGAGTAAATGGACATCTGGGATATTTCTATGTAATCATTGATAGTTTTTGTTATTGCGGCTTGTACCGGCGCGATGTCCAGAAGAATAGATAAGTGTCCGACTACTTCGTCGGTAGTGGTTCTGGTTATGGCAACGCCCAGTCTGACAACAAAGGTGTCTTTTCCGTTCACTTTATATGGCTGGGGATGATCAACCTTGGCTTTGAGCGCGTTGGGACCGTTCATCCAGGCATTAACTTCTTCAAAGGTAAGGTTTGAAACTACCTCAATCTTGCCGTTTTCTCTGGTATAGGTCATTGCGTACTGTCCCGTTGGAGTTGAACCCGGACGGCCTATATAACGGCTGTCCATCCCGTCTATGGCGTTTGGTTTCCAGACGGTATTTATTCTGACGAAACCGGGATTGTTATTCAGGGTAGCCAGCAGCATATTGTCATACGTATCCCGTCGGGTTCCTACGGGCAATGTTTCATATTCCCCCATTATGTCCGCAATTCCGTCTAATTTTTCCAAGTATACATTTTCCCGGCCTTGCCAGTATCTGGCTTGATCCTGGGCTAAATACTTTAGACCGCGGAGGTTAGATTCCATGGTTATTTTGGATGCCCGTTGCAGCTGAATTATGGCAATGCCGCCCGCCACGACCACCACGATGGCGATCATCATAACGCTCAGTTTGACCTTTATTTTCATCTTTTTTCTCCTGTTTTAGCGAAAATATTGATCGGTAGAAGAGAGGATAAACTATTAATCATAGTTTTGTCCTTTTATTGGGAATATATTACTATTTTTAAGTAAAAACGTCAATGTAATAGATGAAAATTGTATTGTATTACTCCACCTTGAAACGTGAAACTTCTTTCAACAAAGCGTCGATGGCGTCACGGTTTTTGGTGCTTATCTCATTGACGTGGTTTACCGCGACATTCACTTGATCCGCCCCGGTGGCCATTTCGTTCATGCCGCCGGTTATTTCCTGCGTTACTTTCTCAAGGTTATGGCTTTCCTTCATTACTTCCTTGCTGCCCTCAAGCATTTCTTCGGAGCCGGTCTTTACCTGCTGGGTTGTTTCTTTCAAACCCCCGGCGCTTTGCAAAAGCTGCCTGCTTCCCTGTTCCTGTTCTTCCATCGCGTTGCGGATGTTTTCTTCCTGCAGTGAAACCGTCTTTACGCCTGAGTCAATCGCCTCGAATTTGGTCAATACGTTCTCGGTGGATTTTGTTATCTTGTCGATTGATTCCTTTATCTTCTTCAAAACAGTGCCGATGGTCTTGGACTGCTCGCTGGAGCTTTCAGCAAGTTTGCGGATTTCATCGGCGACTACGGCGAAGCCTTTGCCGGCCTCCCCGGCGTGCGCCGCTTCTATCGCCGCGTTCATGCTCAATAAATTTGTCTGGCTGGCGATATTTTCCATTACCGCGTTAATCTCCAAAAGGCCTTCGGATTCACGGGATATTTCCTGAATGTCCGAGGCAACTTCCTGCAATCCTGTCTTTCCTACTTCGGAGGCTTCCTGTAAGGTTTTTACATTGGAGGCGTTGTTGACCAGCGTGTTGGTGACCGAATTGATATTGGCCACCATTTGCTCAATGGCCGATGAGGCCTGGGAAATATTGCGGACCTGGGTTTCAACATGGCCGTTGAGTTTGTTGATGTTGGTGACAACCTGGTCCATAGTCGCGTTGGTTTCGGTAACGCTGGCGCTCTGGCTTATGACGCGGCCTTTGATACCCTGAATATTGGCGGTAATTTCATTCACTGCCGCCGCCGTTTCGGTCATGTTGCTGGACAGGTCATTGCCGATATCTGATAACATGCCTGCCTGCTTTTTAATGATAAGAACCAGGTTTTTAATTTTTTCAAGCGTCTTGTTAAAGTACATGGCAAGATCGCCTACCTCGTCTTTTGAACTGACGGTAATAACATGAGTAAGGTCGCCTTCGCCTTCGGATATGTCCTTTAAGGTATTGGTTACGCCGATAATCGGTTTAACGATGCTGTTGGCGACGAATAAAGTAATAGCCGCCGCCAATACCAGAAGGATAACGGCGAATATTATGGAAAGAGATATCAAGGCATTAATCGGCTTCTTTATTTCCGATACAGGGATGCCTAATTCCAGAGACCAGGGGGTTGTTTCAAAGCCGGAAACGAGAATAGGCTGGAAAATATAGTATACTTCTGTTTTCATGACCTGGGAATATTTATCCAGTATAGAGACTTTTCCGTTTAAGATCGTGTCGGCTAAACGGTCAATGTCATTTCCGAAAAGAGATCTTTCTTTGGCGTTGGTTTTCATATTTTGCCCGATCCTTTCCTTGTCCCAATGGGCTATAGCCGTAGCGTTATCGCTGTATACCGCGGCTATACCCGCGCCGTCGTACACTTGTTTTATCAAATCTTCTACTATTTGCTGAACTGTGCTGATAAAGTTGACTCCGACCAGGCCAACAATTTTGCCCGAATTATTGGTAAAAGTATAAATAACGGAAACGACGGGGACGTTCCCCTTGCCGGTTACATTCATCCAAACAACGTCCGCGAGTTCCTGGAAAGCAGGCTCTCTTCCTGTTGTGGAAGTAAGCCCTTGCGCGGTTACTCTCGCCAACTGGCCCTTCCAGCCTTCAAAGCCGGCGGATTCCCTGACCACGGGGCCGTTCAGCCTATGGAAATACGTTTGATACTGCCCCAGCTTGTCATCATAAGTGTCTATGGTGTTGGGAAACCACGCTGTCCAGATGCCGGCAATAGAGTCGACTGTTGAGATAAGGCTGTGCATAACATCGTCATACATTTTCCGCCGCCCGCTCATTTCCGTATCTTCATAGCTGTTGAATATCTGGACGAGTACGTTTCCGTAATCCGTGAAGACTTCCATTTGCCGCTGGACTTCCTTTGCGTTGAGTTGCGCCAGGGTCTGGGCGTAAGTGTGAGTTGTGTCCAACTGTAAAGCTGAAGACCGCATAAGGTTGAACACGGACAAAACCGCGACGGATACCAGGATCATCACCAGAATAATCGAAGTTAATTTGATTCTCAGGCTCATATTATTAGTCCTTTTTCTTCACCTTTTTGGTGAAAATTACACTTTTGGGTAGTATTTTATTATTTTGTGGCGGATTTTGTCAAGGGACGTTTTCTTGCGCTACGCCGTGCCGCATTGCACAATGCTTTACACCATTGTCCGTATTACTCCACTTTAAAGCGTGAAACTTCTTTTAACAAAGTTTCAATGGCTTCTCTGTTCTTGCCGCTTATCTCACTGACATGGTGTACCGCGGTATTCATCTGATCCGCCCCGGTGGCCATTTCGTTCATGCCGCCGGTTATTTCCTGCGTTACCCTTTCCAGGTTCTGGCTTTCTTTCATAACTTCCTTGCTGCCCTCAAGCATTTCCTCGGAGCCGCTCTTTACCTGCTGGGTAATATCGTTTAAGCTGCCGACGCCATGCAGGACTTGTTTGCTTCCTTCGCCCTGCTCTTCCATCGCGTTGCGGATATTTTCTTCCTGCTGTGATACCGTCTTTACGCTTGAGTCAATCGCCTCGAATTTGGTCAGCACATTCCCGGTGGACTTGGTTATCTTGTCTATCGATTCTTTTATCTTCTTCAACACCGTGCCGATGGTCTTGGATTGTTCACTGGAACTTTCAGCCAGTTTGCGGATTTCATCGGCGACTACGGCGAAACCTTTGCCGGCTTCCCCGGCGTGCGCCGCTTCTATTGCCGCGTTCATCGAAAGCAGGTTTGTCTGGCTGGCGATGTTTTCCATTACCGCGTTAATTTCCAAAAGACCCTCGGACTCACGGGATATTTCCTGAATGTCCGTTGCCACTTCCTGCAGTCCCGCCTTTCCTACTTCGGAGGCTTCTTTTAATGTGTTTACATTGGCGGCGTTGTTGACCAGCGTGTTGGTAACTGAATTGATATTGGCGACCATTTCCTCAATGGCGGATGACGCCTGGGAAATATCGCGGCCCTGGTTTTCAACATAACCGTTGAGTTTGTTGATGTTTATGACAACTTGTTCCATAGTCGCGTTGGTTTCAGTAACGCTGGCGCTTTGGTTTATGACGCGGCCTTTAATGCTCTGAATATTGGAGGTAATTTGATTGACCGCGGCGGCGGTCTGTGTCATGTTGTTGGACAGGTCAGCGCCGATTTCTGATAACACACCCGCCTGCTTTTTAATAAGAAGAACCAGGCCTTTAATTTTTTCAAGTGTTTTATTGAAGTATTTGGCAAGGTCGCCCACCTCGTCTTTGGAACTGACGGCTATAGTCCGTGTAAGGTCGCCTTCGCCTTCGGATATGTCCTTTAAGGTACGGGTTACGCCGATAATCGGTTTAACAATGTTGTGGGCGACAAGCAAAGTAATAACTGCCGCCAATACCAGAAGGATAACGGCGAATACTATGGAATAAGATATGAGGGCCTGAATCGGCTTCTTTATTTCCGATACGGGGATGCCTAATTGCATAGACCAGGGAGTTGTTTCAAATCCCGAAACAAGAATAGGTTCAAAAATAAAGTATACGTTTGTTTTCAGGTTAGGGGAATATTTTTCCATTGTAACGGCATTTCTGCCGTTCTCGCCGCCATGTAAGATCGCGCCGGCTAAACGGCTAATGTCGTTTCCAAAAAGCGCTTTTTCTTTGGTGTTGGTTTTGATATTACTCTTGACCCTGTCCTTGTCCCAATGCGCCACAATCGTGCCGTCATCGCTGTATATCGCGGCCATTCCCGCGCCGTTGTACACTTCTTTTACCAAATCATCTACTACTTGCTGAACAGTGCTGATAAAGTTGATTCCAATCAGACCTACAATTTTGCCTGAACTATTTTTAAACGTAAAAATAGCGGAAACGATGGGGACGTTTCCCTTGCCGGCTACATTTGCCCAATAGGGGTCTGCAAGTTCCTGAAAAGCAGAATCCGCCCCTGTTGTGGAAGTAAGGCCTTGCGGGGTTATTCTGCCCAGATGACCCTGCCAGCCTTCAAAGCCGGCGGGTTCTCTAACCACGGGGCCGTTCATTCTATGGAAATATGTTTGATACTGTCCCAGTCGGGCGTCATAATTGTCTATGGTTCCGGGAAACCATGCTGTCCAGATACCGGTAATGGAATCGACCGTTGAGATAAGGCTGTGCATAACATCGTCATACATAGCCCGCCTTCCGCTCATTTCCGTATCTTCATAACTGTTGAATATCTGCACAAGCACGTTTCCGTAATCCGTGTAGACTTCCATTTGCCGCTGGATTTCCTTTGAGTTGAGCTGCGCCAACGCCTCGGCGTACTGGTAGGTTGTGTCGACCTGTAAGGCCGCGGACCGGGTAAGGGTGAACACGGATAAAACCGCGATGGATACCAGGATCATCACCAGGATAATTGAGGTTAATTTGATTCTCAGGCTCATATTATTGCTCCTTCACTTTTATGGTATCAAAAATTTGTTCTAATCTTTTAGTTTGGCTCACATAGTTTTTGATCATATAATTAAGCCTGTTAATATTTTCATGGAGGTTATTAAGGTTGTTGGATAATGTGAGCAGAGAGCTCATGCTGTTTTCTTTTTCCGGTTTTTGTATATGCGAGTTATTGTCTGTTATATGTATTACGGTTTCCCATGAACGGGGTTGTATTGTTTCGGTCATAATGGCGCATTCCTTGTATTAATCTTACCGCGCTCCAGGCGACACATCTTGGGGAAAAATACTTTTTTTGGGAATGTGTTAAGAAAATATTTTCTTCGCCCGTCCGTCAAACCATTTGAGTATGGCTTTTGCGCGGTTGGTAAATGAAGCGCCGATACGATCACCCATTCCGGGAACGGAAGCCGCCTTTGCCATACCTGCGGCGTACATCAAGAGGCAATCTCCGGTGTCAATTACCGCCAGTAAACTGCGGAATTTGTTTTTGCCAACCGCGGGAATAATCCCCGCGGTCATGGCGGTTAGATTTTCCTGAACAAAAAAAATAGAATCCTTGTTTGTGTAATAAACAAAATGGTAGATATTATCGCCAAAAGTAAGATCCTTTTGCCGGGCATACAGCGCCAGCGAATCAGGCAGCGCGGTAAATACCGGATCGGGCAAGGGTTTTTTATCTGTGGGATTGTCTATCGCGCAGGAAGATTCATAAAAAGTACGCATGGTTTTGCGGCTTGCCGAATAATACTGAATTCCGGCAAGGGAGCTTAAAGCGGTCAACTGGTTTAACAGGTTAATCTGTTCAGTTTCATTCCACGCCGCCGCGGAAGGTTTACGGTACAGGGAAAGGGTTTCCACAAACAGACTGGGCTCAAGGCTGTCGAGAGTTTTCGCGACAAGGGCGGCAAGGTCCGTATGCCGGGGCAGTAAACGGGGACTGATCGTTTTATGCTGCACTTCGGTGACGGGTTCAACCGCGGCGCGTAAAGCGGCCGCCCGCTCAACGCCGACAAGTTCTTCCAGAGAAGCGCCAAAAAGCGACGGCGTCATAACAGCGGCAATAAACAAAAATGATAGTGTATATTTCATTATAACCGCTTCAAAGCGCTCTTATCTGATGCCTTTGTAATACACCCTTACCTGCTTATACAAACCCTCGCCTTCGCTTTTGGTTTCCACATCGCTAATGTCGTTTAACGTGGTGTGAATAAGGCGGCGGTCAAAGGGATTCATCGGCTCAAGCAGAATTGAAGTGCGGCTTTCCCGAACCCGGTCGGCAACCGTATAGGCAAGGCGTACCAGGGATTCTTCCCGGCGGATGCGGTAATTTTCGGTATCCAGAATAACCCGCATATTCTCATGACCCTGCCGTCCGGCGTAGATGTTTGCCAGCAGTTGAATGGCATCAAGGTTTTTGCCTTTTTTACCAATCAGTATCGAAGAGTATTCCGAATCAATTTTAAGACCCAGCTTGGATTCTTCCCGGAACAAAACCGAAACCTTGCCGCCGTAACCCATGTGTTCAATGAGTCCTTCGACAAAGGTTGTCATTTTTTGCTCAAATTCATTTTGGGCGGACGGATCGCCAAACACCTTCTGAGGGGACGGGGCCCGACGGACAGTTTCATTTTCTTCAGCGGCTTCCGCCGCGTGTCTGCCATACGCGGGTGAAACCGTCCTGTCGGTATGCACCTTGATCCTCACATGGCCTTTCTTGAACAGACCCTGACGCTGTGTTTCAATAATTTCCACATCAAAATCGTCCTTCTCAAGACCCAGTTCTTCCGCCGCGTGATCAATGGCTTCTTTTTCGGTACGGCCTTCAAATTCATATATCATAATATTCTCCTTAACGCTTTCTTTTCTTTGGCGGTACATTGACAACTGTCGCAGAACTTGCCGACTGTGCCGCCGCCCGCCTGGGAGCAAGGTATTTGTTAATTGCCATCTGCTGAACCATGGTAAGCAAGTTGGAAAAAATCCAGTATATCAACAGACCCGACGGTACATTGTACAGGATGAAGAAAAAAACTATCGGCATAACGTATAACATCATTTTCATCTGGGTATTGCTTTTCTGATCAGGGGTTTGTGTTACCTTGCCGTAGAGCAGTTGAGAACCAAGATAGATAAAGGGCAAAAGACGCAGCGCGGTCCAGTCAAGCAGCGGCAGCCGGAAACCGTCCGGAAAATTCAGAATTGACTCAGGCAGTGAAAGATCGGGAATCCAGCCGGGGATAAACATTGCCCCCCTCAGATCAAAATGATTGTTAAAAAGATTATACATCGCAAAGAAAATGGGAATCTGGAGCAGCATGGGAAGACATCCCGAAAGGGGGTTATAACCTTCTTTTTTGTACAGCTCCGCCATTTCCACATTCATTTTCTGGCGGTTGTCCTTGTATTTCTCCTGCAGTTCCTTGATTTTGGGAGCGACAGACTGCATACGCAAAGTCGCCTCGGACGATTTCTTGGTAAGGGGAAAGAAAAGTATCTTTACCAATAATGTTAACAAGATTATGGCAATGCCGTAATTGGGTATCAGTTTGAAAAAACCAAGGAGCAGCCATTTAAGGAGATTTTCCAGCGGGCTTAATATGCCCCTGGTGTTGGCAACTTCGACAAGCTGCATATCGGTAAGGCCAAAATCGTTGTTCCCGTTGTTATAGATGTTAAGCGCTTCCTGATTTTTGGGGCCCAGATAGAAGCGGTAAATATCTATCGCCCGCGGGCTGTTCAACACCGGACGTATAATGTTCAGCCGCGAAGCGGAAGGAATACCGGGTTCGGGCTTTTCGGAAAAATTTATGTCATACTGGGCAAGCAGCGGAATGACGATACAGGTAAAATATTTGCCGGAAATCGCCGCCCACTTGGGATTTGTGCTGATAATTGCCGCTTCGCCCGCTTTCTCCATTTTCCGCTTCTGGCCGTTAAACGTAATATATTGACGGTAGTCGTAACGGTTATCAAGCTTTTCAAAGCGCGGCCCTATCTGGGGACCAAAGGAAAGGGTATACGCGCTGCCGCCAAAATTGAAACCCGGTATGGTATAACCGCCGTCAAGGGAGACGGTAAGCTCAAACATATAATCCCTGGGCTTAAAATCGTATCGCTTTATCAGGCGAAACTGCGCCTTTTCATTGTTGGGCATGGAAAAGTCCCGGTAAAATTCCACCGAATATTCCGAGACGCGATTCACATAAAACAACGATGAAAGCGGCTGGGAACCCAGGCCGCCAAGGGCGACGGTAAACGCGTGAGCTTCATTGTTTCCCGAAAGAACCATCTCTACAAGATCGCTGTTATCTTTGTGATTTTTCAGCTTCCATGAAACAACATCGCCCCCGGCGCTGGAAAGAACCACGGTTAGTAACTCTGTCTCAATGGTTACCCGCTGTTCCCATTCGGGGCCGCTGTCCGCGCCTGTATTCGTCTGACCGGCGGCAGCCGTATTGTTCGCATCAGGAATAACGGGAGGCGAATTCAGAGGGGCCTGTTCGGTAACCGGGAGCGATTGATCCGCAAGCGGAGTAACCTGCTGCCCGGCCCTCGCCGGAGAAGCGGCTTCCCGCCGGGGCGGAAAAAGCAATCCCTGTACCATATAAAAGCCAACGAGTACCGCAACAGAAAGAACCACTGCCAATACTGTTCTTTTTTCCATAAATATTACATTCCTTTCAAATCAAAAATAAAGTTCTGTTACGATGTTCTTTACGGAACCGGATCGTAACCGCCGGCATGAAATGGATGACAGCGCAGTATCCGTTTGAGCGCCAGCAAACCACCCCGCAAAAAACCGTGTTTCTCAATCGCTTCAACGGCGTAGTCTGAACAAGTCGGATAGTACCTGCAGGCCGGCGGCAGCCAGGGAGAAACGGCTTTCTGGTAAAAGCTAATCATAAGTAAAGCTGCCTGCTTCATCAAAGTAACCCAGCCCTGGTAAACAGATATTCCATCTGCTCCATACGCCCGGCAAAAGTTTGGCTTGCATCTTCGGGGTATAGCAGCAAGATCAAATCATACCCGCACCGCAGGCGGGACTTTAAGTTCCGGTATACTTCCCTGCCAAGCCGCCTGGCGCGGTTCCGCTTCACCGCGGTTCCAAAGCCGCGGGAAAAGGTAAAGCAGATACGGCTGCGGGGCAGGTTGTTTCTCAGTACAAAAAGTTTTGCACCCCGGCAGCCGGTACGCTTCCCTTTATCAAAAACCTCCCTAATCTCATTCCTTCTCTTTAAGCGCTCCCGGCGCCCAAAGCGTTCACGCGCGTTAATAGGGCTTTTTCTCGTCAGAAGCAGTCAGTTTATATCGGCCCTTGGCCCGGCGGCGTTTCAGCACCAGCCTTCCGCCCCGTGTTTTCATTCTGGCGCGAAATCCGAATTTACGGTTCCGCTTAACCTTACTGGGTTGATACGTTCTCTTCATACAATTTTCTCCTAGTCTTCATCGTTGTCTTCAACGGTAATATCCGCCGCCATAGCCGCCTCGGCAATAACGGCGGCTTCAAGTTTGCGCTGTTCCAGAATTTCCTGCATCTGCTTGTCCAGATCCTGGCTGTCCTCATCGTATAACTTAATTTCCCGGTAACGCTTCATGCCCGTGCCCGCGGGTATGGGGTGACCGATGATGATGTTTTCCTTGAGGCCCCGCAGATAGTCGGTACTGCCGGCTATGGCGGCATTGGTCAGGACGCGGGTAGTTTCCTGGAAACTTGCCGCCGAAAGGAACGAGTCAATGTTCAGCGACGCTTTGGTAATACCCTGGAACATGGGCTGGGCAATAGCGGGCTGACCGCCTTCGGCAATGACCCGCGCGTTCTCTTCATGGAAGCGGTACTTGTCCACCATTTGTCCGTAGATAAACCGGGTGTCGCCGACAGAACGTATTTCAACCTTACGCATCATCTGGCGGATTATAACGCCGATGTGCTTGTCGTTAATCGACACGCCCTGCAAACGGTATACCTGTTGAATTTCATCCATCAGGTAGCGCTGAAGGGTGCTTTCACCCAGGATGTGCAGTACGTCATGAGGATTGACCGCGCCGGCGCAGAGGGCTTCTCCGGCTTCCACCGTGTCGCCGTCCCGCACCAGGAGCCGTTTGGTCATGGGAATAAAATGGGGGTATTCGCGGCCAAACGCGTCCTGAACGGTAACTTTGCGCTTGCCTTTGACAATTCCCTGGAAGAACACCGTTCCCGAAACTTTGGCAAGTTCCGCCGGGCTGCGCGGCTTGCGGGCCTCAAACAGTTCGCTGACGCGGGGAAGACCGGAAGTGATGTCCATCGCGCGGGCGGATTCTTTCAGTATCTTGGCAATGGTGCGCCCCGCCTTGATCTTCTCGCCTTCGTCAACCTGCAAAATCGCCCCTCCGGGAAGGTGATACGAGGCAAGCTCATTATCATTTTCATCCATGATGTGAATACGGGGTTGTTTGGTTTCAAGCTGGAATTCGGTAATGCGCTTTTCGGTATGGCCGGTATCCTCGTCAATTTCTTCCTTGAGGGTTGTTCCGGGAATAATATCCTCATATTTAACTATCCCGCTTGCCTCGGCAATGATGGGGTCAGAGAACGGTTCAAAAGTGGCAATAGTTTTTTCTTTTTCAACCACCGTCCCTTTCTTTACAATAAATTCCGAGCCGTTGCGTATTTCAATTTTTTGTTCCTGCCCGATGAGGCAGAGGGAACTGCTTCCATCAGGGTTTTTCAGGATCATGGCGTAGGCGATTTCCGGCGAAGTTATTTCCTCATGACCGCGTTTGATAATGGGATCGCCCCGGATGACACGCTTGCCGTCTTCCACCAAAATTTTGTCGCCGGATTCGATTTTGTATTCTTTCATTACCTTGCTGACCATAGCGTGACCCCGGCGGGTAAACAGCCAGCGTCCGTCATCAAGCTCTACGTGAGCGCCAACCACATCGTGAATAAAAACCGGATACTTCAGGAAGATACGGTTTTCTTCACTCATCTTGGTAGCGGTACCGCCGATATGGAAGGTACGCATGGTAAGCTGCGTACCGGGCTGACCGATAGACTGGGCGGCAATGGTTCCCACCGCCTCGCCGATGTCAACGGCGCGGTTGGTGGCAAGGTTGCGCCCATAACATTTGCGGCAAACGCCGTGCTTTGCCTCGCAGGTTAAAACGGTTCTGATCATGACGCTGTCAACCCCGGCGGCGTCAATGGCGGCGGCAATAGACTCGGTAATTTCCTCATTCACGTCAATGATCAATTCACCGGTGATGGGATGTTTTACCCGCTCAAGCGTGTAGCGTCCGACAATGCGGTCGCTTAAAGGCTCGACAATGTCCTCGCCGTCCTTAATCGCCGAATAGGAAATTCCGTTAATCGTGCCGCAGTCATCCTCATTAACGACCACGTCCTGCGCGATGTCTACCAGGCGGCGGGTAAGGTAACCGGCTTCCGCGGTTTTAAGGGCCGTGTCGGCAAGACCTTTGCGCGCGCCGTTAGTTGAAATAAAGAACTCAATAACCGAAAGCCCTTCCTTAAAGTTTGAGCGAATCGGCAGTTCAATAATATCGCCGGAGGGTTTTGCCATAAGGCCCCGCATTCCGGCAAGCTGGCGAATCTGGTTGCGGCTTCCCCGCGCGCCGGAGTTCGCCATCATGTACACCGAGTTGAAGCCGTCGCGGTCCGCTTCCAGCGTTTTCATCATAATGTTGGTCAGGTCTTCGTTGGTTCTGGTCCACACCTCGACGACTTTATTGTAGCGCTCTTCCTGGGTCATAATGCCCTTGCGCCACTGCGTCTGTATGGCCTCAACTTCCTTGTTGGCCTTTTCGATCATTTCGGTTTTTTCTTTGGGAACCACAATATCGTCAATGCCAATAGTGGCGCCAAAGACTGTCGCATAACGGTAACCGGTAGCTTTAATCGCGTCCAGCATATTAACGGTAGTCCAGGAACCTTTCCCGTCAAAGATATGTTCAATCAGGGCGCGTAATTCCTTGTCTTTCAATTCATAATTGATAAAGGGAATCTCTTCCGGCATTTCTTCGTTAAACACCAGCCTCCCGGCGGATGTTTCAATGGTTCCGTCTTCCAAAAGTTTCGCCTCATGGCCGACCTTGTCCCAAATGGGAAACTTCAGCGGTTTGACGCGGATAAGGGCTTCCCAATCCAGAAATTTATTTTCTACCGCCATGAGAATTTCTTCCATGGAAGAATAATAGGGAACCTTATTTTTGGTTTCTGATTTGGAAGAGCCGGGACGTTTGGCGTTAGGCTTAATCCGGGTGAGGAAGTTGATGCCCAGCACCATATCCTGAGAGGGAAACACGATGGTCTTGCCGTTTGCGGGGTTAAGAAGATTCCGCGCGGAGAGCATCAGCGTCCAGCACTCCATTTGCGCCGCCTGGGTCAGCGGCACGTGGACTGCCATCTGATCGCCGTCAAAGTCCGCGTTAAAGGCATGACACACCAGGGGATGCAATTTAATCGCCTTGCCTTCCACCAGAACCGGTTCAAACGCCTGAATGCCCAAACGGTGCAAAGTGGGGGCGCGGTTCAGCAGTACCGGGTGTTCCTTCACCACTTCGTCAAGAATTGCGTACACTTCCGGGCTTTCCGACTCGACCAGCATTTTCGCTTTTTTGATGTTGTAGACCACGTCCTTGTCAACGAGCTTCTTCATAATAAAAGGCTTGAACAGTTCCATTGCCATTTTGGTGGGAAGCCCGCACTGCCACATTTTAAGATCCGGTCCCACGGTAATAACCGAGCGGCCCGAATAGTCAACGCGCTTGCCGAGGAGGTTCTGGCGGAAGCGGCCCTGCTTCCCTTTAAGCATATCGCTGATTGATTTAAGGGGTCGGTTGGAAGAACCTTTCACCACTTTCTTTTTCTTGGAATTGTCAAAGAGCGCGTCAACCGCTTCCTGCAGCATACGCTTTTCGTTGCGGATAATGATATCGGGGGCATTGAGGGTTTGCAGCCTTTTCAGGCGGTTGTTCCGGTTGATCACGCGGCGGTACAGATCGTTGAGATCGCTGGTGGCAAAACGTCCGCCGTCCAACTGAACCATGGGGCGCAGTTCCGGCGGTATGACCGGAATGACATCCAGTATCATCCACTCGGGTTTGTTTTTGGAATTGCGGAAACTCTCGACAATATCAATGCGCTTAAGCAGACGTTTGTCGCTTTTCGCGCCTTTCTCAATCATCTTGTTCCGCAGTTCCGCGGCCATCTGATCCAGGTTGAGGTTTTCCAGCAGGGTGCGGATCGCTTCCGCGCCCATGCCCGCGGTAAAGCCGCCGCCGTAGCGTTCCTGTTCCTCAAAATATTCGTCTTCGGAAAGCAGCTGCCCTTTTTTCAAATCGGTATCAGCCGCGTCAATGACAACGTATTTTTCATAGTACAGCACCGAACGCAGGGCCGTCATGGACATGTCAAGGAGCAGCCCCATGCGGCTGGGAACCGAGCGGTAGTACCATATATGCGAAACCGGGGCGGCCAGTTCAATGTGACCCATGCGCTCGCGGCGCACCTTAAAGTGGGTTACCTCAACGCCGCAGCGATCGCAGATAACGCCCTTGTAACGGATCGATTTGAACTTTCCGCAGTAACATTCCCACTCTTTGGTCGTTCCAAAGATTCTTTCGCAAAAGAGCCCGTCTTTTTCGGGGCGGAGAGTCCGGTAATTGATCGTTTCCGGTTTTTTCACTTCCCCGTATGACCAGTTTCTGATCATCTCCGGAGAAGCGAGCCGAATCATTATCGAATCAAATTCCTGTATATCCCGCATTATACACTCCTAGAAGTTACTTCCTGATTTCGCAATCAGTTCCTCGTCTTTTTCCGTAAGGGGAATTTGTTTATTCTTGTTATCAAAAATAGCCAAGTCCAGCGCAAGCCCCCTCAGCTCCTGCACCAGTACGTTAAACGATTCCGGTATGCCCGCCGTAGTGGAAGGCTCTCCCTTTACAATAGCCTCGTAAATCTTGGAACGTCCGGTCATATCATCCGATTTAATGGTCAGGAGTTCCTGTAAAGTATGCGCCGCGCCGTAGGCTTCCAAAGCCCACACTTCCATTTCGCCCAAACGCTGTCCGCCGAACTGAGCCTTACCGCCTAACGGCTGCTGGGTTACCAGCGAATAGGGGCCGGTGGAACGGGCGTGCATTTTATCATCGACCAAATGGTGCAGTTTCAGGAAGTAAATCACCCCGCAGAAAATGGGGTTCACAAAAGCCTCGCCGGTTCTGCCGTCGCGCAGTATCGCCTTGCTCGTTACCGGAAGGCCCGCCTCTTTCAGTTTCTCCTCAATCTGATCGGTTGAGGGAGACTGGAATACCGGCGTGGAATACCATTCATTGAGGGTCGAACCCGCCCAACCCAATTCAGTTTCCAAAAGCTGTCCGATGTTCATACGGGAAGGAACGCCCAGCGGCGTCAGGCACAGATCCAGTGGAGTGCCGTCTTCCATGTAAGGCATATCTTCTTCGGGAAGAATCCGCGCCACGACGCCTTTGTTGCCGTGCCGCCCCGCCATTTTGTCGCCTTCACGGAGTTTGCGTTTGGTAGCGATAAGCACTTTGACCATTTCGTCAACACCGGGATTAAGATCATCGCCTTCTGTTCTTTTCAGCCGCTGTATGTCAATAACCGTCCCTTCAATGCCATGCGGCACCCTCAAAGAAGAGTCCCGCACTTCTTTCGCCTTTTCACCGAAAATGGAATTGAGCAGTTTGAATTCCGGCGTTGTCTCGGTCTCGCTTTTGGGCGTTACCTTTCCGACCAGAATGTCGCCGGAACGGACTTTCGCGCCGATGCAAATAATGCCTTCCTTGTCCAGATTGTCCAAACTTTTTTCGGACGTATTGGGAATTTCATCGGTTATTTTTTCCGGCCCCAGTTTGGTCTCGCGCACCTCGGTCGCAAATTCTTTTATATGAATCGAGGTAAACATATCTTCCTTAACCACGCGCTGGGAAATGAGTATTGAATCTTCGTAGTTGTAACCGTTCCAGGGCATAAAGCCCACGAGGATATTCCTGCCCAGGGCAAGCTCGCCCTCCTGGGTAGCGGGGCCGTCGGCGATAACCTGCCCGGTAACAATCTTGTCACCCACCTTAACAATGGGCCGCTGATTGTAACAGGTATCCTGATTCGTCCGCTGGAACTTTACCAGTTTGTATACGTCATTGCCGTGCTCATCGATAACGGCCTGGGTAAGCGCCTTGGGTGTATTGGGCTTATCCGGCTTTATGGTAATTTCACGGGAGGTAACCCGCAGTACGGTTCCGCCCCGGTAGGCTTTAACCAGTACGCCGGAATCGTAGGCGCACTTCCCCTCCATTCCCGTGCCCACCCGCGGCGCTTCGGGGAATACCAGCGGCACCGCCTGACGCTGCATGTTGGAACCCATGAGGGCGCGGTTGGCGTCATCATGCTCCAGGAAGGGAATAAGAGAAGCGGAAACCGAAATAATCTGTTTGGGTGAAACGTCCATGTACTGAATATCTTCCGGCAGACGGGTAGCGTAATCGCCCTGTTTGCGGCATGAAATTTGATCATCCGCAAAGGAGCCGTTGTCTTTCAGTTTTGCCGAAGCCTGCGCTATAAAGTAACGGTCTTCGTCCATAGCGGAAAGGTACTCAATATCTCTGGTAGCGATACCTTTGTTTACCTTGCGGTAAGGAGTTTCCAAAAAGCCGTATTCGTTAACCCGCGTATAATTTGCCAGCGACACAATCAGGCCGATATTCGGGCCTTCCGGTGTTTCAATGGGGCACATTCTGCCGTAGTGGGTGTAATGGACATCGCGAACTTCAAAGCCAGCCCGTTCGCGGGAAAGACCGCCAGGGCCCAAAGCATTCAGCCGCCGCTTGTGGGTCAGTTCCGCGAGGGGATTTACCTGATCCATAAACTGCGAAAGCTGGCTGGAACCAAAAAATTCCTTGATTGCCGCGACTATCGGCTTAATGGAAATTAAATCCTGCGGTT
>Ga0268262_10002569_pt1 | contig 20807 bp, 30 predicted proteins | sample TergutNc150P3_FD_190354 | JGI IMG/M metagenome (GOLD analysis project Ga0268262, IMG submission 190354) | Nasutitermes corniger P3 segment gut microbial community from laboratory colony in Florida, USA - Nc150 P3 (SPAdes) (version 2) | ecosystem: Host-associated > Arthropoda: Insects >... | reverse complement strand
TACAGATTGTATAAAACGTTATAGTGCAACTAAAGAATTAAAAGATTTAATTGGAAGTAAAACACTTGTTACAGAGATTGAAAAGTATAATGATAAAATAAGTAAATTAAAATTTAAGGATGATAATGGAATAGATATATTTGTTTTACAAAGAAAAACAAATATAAATTATGAATTTTTGCATTTCAAAAAAGATTTTAATAAAGAATCTGCTTTAATTCTTTTAAAACAATTAAATACATCAAGAGGTGGTTCTGGCAGTAGTAGAAAAAGTTCAAATAAAATATAAGGGAATCATCTTTTTTTTGTACATAAATATAATTTTTCTTAAAATTTAAGTAAATTATTTGATATTTATTAAGTTATATTGCAAGAAAAAAGTTTGCCTGTCTTGTTATTATAATGAAAAAAGTTATACCAAAATGTTATTATAAATATTGTTTTTAAAAAGAGTGGGCGGATGTGCTGAAAAAATGCCCCAAAACGCGTGAGGATTGTTTGTATTGAGTTTTAATTTTAAAATAGTGTTATTTTATGTCTGAAAAATAAAATTGATTTAAAGGGCTTTCTTGTGCGTTATAAATGATTTTTAAAAATTATGGAATGGTAAGAGGGAACGTACTCAAGGGTATTCCGGAAAAGCTGGAAAATATTTGTCTTTTAAAATTTGTTAGCCTGAATTGTTATTATAAAAAATATTTAATGCAGGCAGAAATTTATTTTTTTTCTTTTGCAAATTTATTTTTTATGTTGTAAGCTGATATTGGTTTTCCACAGAATAGGCTTTATTACTATTGTTATATTAAACATATGAATACTTATGAATACTTATGCTATATGGAAGATTGTAACAAGTTGGGCAAACTATAATAACAAATTGGGCAAACTATAATAACAAGTTGGGCAAAGCCGTTTTGTTGAAAATAATGTTAATTCTTTATGCTGTAAGGAGTTATGTGAAATTTCGGTATAATAACATTTTGGTAGTGGAAAAACCGAGTTATCCACAAGGTTTTCCACAAGCTGCTGGTGCTGTGCTGCGTTTCATAATAACAAGCTGGGCAAACTTTCGTAACAAGTTGGGTAAATTTTTGCAGGTTGATTAAAAGTTAAAAATATGGTATAATACTGGGTATTAAAAAATAAAGATCCGCGAATAATTAATAGTATTTGAAAAGATGGAGTATTTGTATGGCAGAGAATTTTTACCCGGAGAACGATGATACGAAAGAATATCTTACGGATAATACCGAGTATTATAAAAGATTTTTAAGCGACAAGGGGAAGGATTGTCTTTTGAAAGTAGATAGGGTAGAGGTTTACGAAGAAGAGGATTTTTCGGAATTAAAAGATGCCGGAAAAAGTGTTTTTAAGTGGGTGAGTTTTGATAAGGAGTATAGTACCAGCGGGCTGGGTATTAAGGAGTATGATGTTCGTATGATTTCATATATAGCGGATGGGAAATTTAAAGAGGATAGTTTGGTTTTTTCTTTGTATCTGGATGGAGACGGTATGTTGTTTTCTGACAGATTATACCCTGAAAGTTTAAGAATGGATAGAGCGGATATAATTGCGTTTGCTTTTGCCGATAAAAAGAAACTGGCGCAGGAGAGAGGTTTAAAGACATTGTCGGAGAAGGATATAGACGGATTGTATGAAGAATTAGAGGGTGAAATAGCAAGAAAAAATGCAGTTAAAAAAGGGGATGTTTTTGATATTTATGTGGTTGATATAAATTCAGGAGATTACGATCTGAATGAACTGCGGAATGATTTGGGTTCTAAGAATTTGTGGAAGGATATAGTACCTATGGGAAAGTATGCGGGAAAGTATATGAGGTTTGAGGCTGGAGATTATTTAAGGTTTGAGGTTGACAGTGTGCTGTATGATTACGTGAAGAATGAAAAGGATAGGTATAAGTTATTATATGAAATGTTTGGGATAGAAGAAACTTTTGTGCGTTCTTTAACGAATATAAAAAAGCCGGATTGGGTAAACGAGTCGAAATGGATAGAAACTTATCTTGCAGGTAATTCGAGGGAGCAGCATGTAAAAAGTTATTATAGCGGAGAGGGCTCGGAAAAGAAGCTGTTGTTTGAAAAATTTAAGATAAATCAAGGAAACGGGAAGGAAGTTTTTGTATTGTCAAGAAAGAAAGAAGGACAGGAAATAGAAAATATATATTTTGAAACGGATTTTAATAAAAAGAGTGCGGATTTATTTTTAAAGCAGTGGGATAAAAGTAGGGAAAAAAAGCTGGATGTTGAAAACAAGGAAATAAGGGTAAATTCAAGTGGCGGAAGGCGGTTATAATGACAAGCTGGGCAAACTTGTGTATATTGACTAAAAATGTAAAATATGGTATAATACGAGGGTATTTAATAATATAGATCTGCGAATAGTAAATAGTTAATAGTATTTTTTTAAATCAGGTATATTTATGTCTCAATTTTCGGAAAACGAAATAAAAAAAATTCATCTTAACGAAGATGTGGAGCGTTTTTTATTTTTCCAGAATGACGAAGGTGGGGACTGTCTTTTAAAAGTTGAAAGAAATAAGGGGTGGAGATATAGGGATACAAGGGAGGATATGGAAAATGTCTTTACGTGGGTTTGTTATGATGAGGAAATGTATTCCGATTTAGGGGAGAAGGATTTATATAAAATAAAAGATTACGAGGTTCCGGGGAGCAGCCATATAGTAAGCGCGGAATTTGAAAAGGAGAATTTGGTATTTCCTATTTATTTAAAAGATGCGGGGGTGCAGAGCGAAGTATTTACGAGAAAACAGTGGCTGGATGAATTAAAAGACGGGGTAAGCCTTTTAGGGTTCGGTTTTGCGGATAAAGAAGGGATATTGAGAAAGAATGGCTGGAAGGAACTGGATGACGAGAAAATAGAAAAATTATTTAAGGCAATGGAGTGGGAGGCGGCGCGTGAGACGGCGGCGATGCGGGGTGATGTTTTTGATATAGATGTTATTGGTTTGGATGACGGAAAATATTACAGAGGAATAGCGGATGTTGTTGTTCCGGCGGAAAGTTACGGAAAAGATAGGGGGAGTGATTATTTAAAAAAAGAAGTTAATATTGTTTTGTCTGATTTTGTGGAAGATAAAGAAAAAAGACGCGGTTTAATATATAAAATGTTTAGTATTGATGAAGATGTTGTGTTTTCTATGACGAGTGTAAAAAAACCGGATTGGGTTTGTTATGATGTGGATGGAAATTATAAACAGAAGGTTGAAAAATTAATAGATTATGCTGATTTAAATGAAAAAACAGGCAGGGCGGTGCTGTCGAAATTAAAAATATCAGATGAGAAGGGGCGTGAAATATTTTTGCTGGAAAGATCTGTTTATGGGAAAGAAGGCGGTGATAAATCGCAGGTAAACAGGCAGATAAATGTATTGAATCCGACCGAGGCTCTTTATGTCCGCGGTTTAGAGCAGGGTTCTCATGGCGGTGCTAAGACGTGGTGGCGAGACAGGGTTGAGAAGTTTTATAAGAGAGGGTTTATTGAAAAAGATCAGGCGGTAAAAATATTAAAGGATAGGGCGGGGTATGAGGATGACGAGGTAGCGAATGGTTCCATCGATAAGTGGGATCGCGCCATGGAGTGGGATAGGGAGAATCCAGAACATCCGAATTCAGATTTTTACGATTGGTCAATATACAGAGATTCAAAAAAAACGGACTATTCGGAAAGGTTTTATTTTGAAAAGGATTTTAATAAAAAAAGCGCGGATTTGTTTTTGCAGCAGTGGGATAAACAGAAAGAAAATGAATTAAAGAATGAAAATAAAAATGAAAGTAAAAAATCAAGGAGCAGGTAAAATGGAAAAAGAATATTATGTTATATGTTATCCGCAGTTGAGTCCGGAACTTGGAGGAATAAGGTATAAGGTTGGGGTAGAAGAAAATGGAAAAGGGGAAATTTTAACGGATAGATTGAAAGACAAGTATGGAGATGAATTTTTCAGAAGCGACGTTAAGTATTCTGAAAAAGACGCGGCTGGATTGGTTTTGGAAGTAGAGCAAAAAATGAAATATCAGAAAATTCAATTTGATAAAAATGGCAAGCCGAATTTGCCTTTTGATATTTTAAAATGGGATCAGGATAATAATTCGACGGTTGGGGAAGGTGAGGATTTAAAAAATAAGAATTTAAATGAGATAAAAGGTGTCGAGATTGATTTTACTTATAATGATTTTGATGAAATGACAAGGTTTTTAGTAGAAAAAGAAATACAGGAAGGGAAAGGAACGTTGAGGCTGGAGGCTTTTCTGTCGGAAGAAAATAACGGTTCTAGCCCGGTAAGTTTTTATTTTGGGCTGGCGGAAAACAGCCAGTGGGAAGGGGAAAAATCGGGGAAAGAAGGCGCGTTTTATTTTGACAGGAATGAATTTTCCGATGAGGATGGTTTGGATGTAAAGGGGATTATGAAGGATATTTTAATAGCGCAGGAAAAGGAGAAAGGTTTTGATGTTTTTTTGGGAATGGATTCTTTTGAAAGTTTGAAAAAAAATGTTTTACGGGCTTATAAGGAAAAAACGGGAAATGACGCGGAGGAATTTTATTATAAAAATGTAGGAAGGACGTTGGACGGGGATTTAGTAAGGGTGACGGCGGTGAATGATCATAGAATTGGAGCAACAAAGATGTATTTTGGTTTTGGTATATACGGGTTGGAAGCAAGAGGAATGGTGGAGAATTTAAATAAAGCTGCTGGTCTCTCTGATAATGTGATTTATCATATAAAGAAAGTCGAGGGAAAAGACGGCGATTATTATAAACGGGTTTTTGATTTGGCCGGTGATTTGTCTAAAAAAGGAATGGATTACAGTTCAAATGAAAAAAAGCTTGACGAATTTATAAATATAGAATGGAAAGAAAGCCAGATAAAACCGCTTGCCTGTTATAAATACGATTTGTTTGAGAATAAAAGGTTAAGTCAGGATATTTTAGGTGATTTGAAAATGCAGGAGTTGTGTAAAGAGGAGAAGGATGACGGAAGAGGTTTGGGGATTGGTGTGGAAAAGACTTATTTTAAAAGTCAGTGGGAGACGTCAACCGGAAATAAGTGGTTTGTTCTTGAAGTAGTGGAAAGAAAAAAAGCGGAAGGAAATGATTTTTCAAATAAGACTTATTGGTTTAAAGAGGATTTTGATATTGAAAGCGCAAAAAATTTTGAAAAGCAGTATGGAGCGATTTGCGGTGTAAAGAAAGTTGAAAATGAAAAAAAAGAAAGCGTTAAAATAAGGAGGTAATATTATGAATGCTTTTAATATAACAAAAAATAAAGAGGACGGAAAATACCTTTATCATGAGTTTGTATCTTCTTACGGAAAAAAAACGGATTCTCTTGATGATTTTTATAAAAATTTTGATACTTTACGGGAAGCGAAAGATTTTGCAAAGAAAAGAGGAGCGTTTTATGTTTACGAAAAAAGCGATTATGAAAAATTGGATGATTTGGCGGTTTATGATAAATTTGTTTATAAAAATGATTTAAGAGATTTGTTATATAAGAAATTGGATAATGATAAAACAGATAATAGATTTTTGCTATTTGAGGATGAAAAAGGCAGGGATGTGTTATTGGGTTTAAAAGGGAGGGAAGGAGAACATAGTATAGAGTTGTGGCATGGGGATATGTATAAGGAATATGGTTTGTTAAATATGAACGAGCTTGCGATTGATTATCTGGCGGAATGTATACAGAAAAACAGTTTTAAAGGACAGTGTGTTGTGCCGGACGGTTATTCTTATAAGGAAGCCGTAAATATTATCGAGAGAAATTTTGAGATGATGATAAAAAAAGATTCTTTTAATTCAATACCGTTATATGAAAATAGGTTTGTGAAAAACGGTGAAAATCATTTAAATTATGCGGGGACTTTTAGGGTGGCGGATGCGGGTGGTATAAGAAAAACGGATTACAGTTCTTATCTGTCTGTTTATCCGGAAAAGGAAAAGGCTTTAAACGCTCTGGCGCATGACGTACTGGTGCTAGAGGAAAAAGGTTTTCCTGTGGATAATTTACGAAAGGTAATGGAAATATATGATGAGGGGCGTTTTATATCAAAAGAGGAGAATGCGGGAGAAATATTTGCGGAACAAAGAAAAGTAAAGGAGCTTTTAAAGGAACGTAAGGAATATTTCAGTACGGGTTCCGATGATTATATAAACGATTTCAAAGCTGAAAAAGAAGGATATTATGTCGTGGGCGTGGAGTATAGGAAAGAAGGAAGTGAAAACGTTGACAGGATTTTGACGGCGGTTAAGGTGGAGGAGGGAAGGGATATATTTGACAAGTACAGGAAGTATGATATTTTAAACGGGTTTTACGCGGGATGTTATCCGAAAAAGGAAATGGCTTTTGAGAAAATAGACATGTTATGCCGTTCGGGTTTTTTTGATTCCGGTGATCTTGTAATGATGAAGTTAAGGGAAGAGGTTGAGGAAAAAATAAGAGAGGGAAACAAGACGGGTCTTTCGGAGAAGTCGGAAGAAATTATTTCGCGCGGAGAGAGTGTAAAGCCTTTATCAATGATAAAAAATCTTGATATTTACGGGGATTACAAGGATTTTGTGCCGGGTATTAACGAGTGCGGGAAAATAAGCGTGAGTGCGGGCGGGAGGAATGTAACGGGTGATAAATTTTCATATAAGACCGATAAGGGGGATTTGTTTATATTCCAGTATCCGCAGGAAGGGAAAAACAGGGTGTATGTATTTAAGGATGATTTCGGGAAAAAGGATATAGAGAATTTTTTATCGCAGTATGAGGAATACGTTAGGGTGACGCAGGTAAAAATTGACGATTCGAAGCAGAAAGTAAAATCGGGGAGGTAGAAAGTGAAAAGGGATTATAGCTGGGAAAAGGATGAGGGTGGAAGAGAAAAGCTTAATCTGGATATAGGCGGGATAAATTATTGTTTTAAGGTGTGTCCGTGTAAGGAAGGTTATTTTATTAATTTAAGCGCGGAAGGGCATCCTTGTTGGGACGGAATTATGAATTTTAATAATCCGTGGAGGGCGGAGAAACTGGTGCAGGATGCTGTGGAAGATGTTTTTACAAATAAAATGACTTATAAAATGTTAATGAGAGAGGGGCATCCGGTAAAAATAGAGGATTTGGTAGATGCTTTGCGGGAAAAGGAAGCGGATTATGTTGAAATAGACAAGCTTAAAGATAAAATAAATTGGTCTCATTCGTCTGATTCTGATTTTATGCAGATGAAAGAGGCGGATAGGTGTTTGCGGTGTTCCTGCGGAAATGGTTGTTATGAGGCTTACAGAAAAAAGGAAAGCGGTCTTTGGAATATGGATTACCACGAATTTGGAGAGGGTAGGATGGAAGTTCTGATTGGAAGGACTTTTGAAGATATTGAAAATTTTGTGGCGGAGCATATATATAAAATTGAAGGAATGATTGTGCAGCCGTTATCTTGTTTCGGTATAAGGGAACTTAAGAAATCGGATGAAAGACGTCTTCCTGAATTTGAAAATTTGATGGATTACGTTGTTGACAGTTTCCCCGACGGCAGGGGGGATAAGGTTTATAAGTTAAAATATCCGGACAGGGAAGGCGTAAAGGAAAGAAGTCTTATGCGTTTGCCTAACGACAAGGACGTCTGCGTGCAGATATTCGATTTTAAAAGGGATTTTAATCAAGAATCTGCGCGTGTATTTTTAAAGCAGTATGACGACGACAGGAGATTGGAAAAACGGCTGGAAAAGGAAGATAACAGGTTAATGAAAAAGAAAGTGCGAATATAAAATATTTAATAAAAGTTTTGTTTTTTGGATTAAAAATTGTATAGGTTTTTTGAAAGAAAAGGGCAGTTTCCCGACTCGTTCCAGTTTCTTTACCGTTACCAGCACGTTCCGTATTCGGAAGTCGCTAAAATCCCGTTATGGAAAAATCCTCTTGAAAAGTACAAGGAAATAGATCCTGTTGTCGTGGCCCGTTCCATGTGCCATGAAAAAAATCTGGAATTTGCAAAAGACGAAGAGAGAAGAAAGGGGATGGAGCAGCATGCCGTAAAATACTGGAAGTTAAGCGGGCAGGATGCCGAAGATTTTACGAAAAAGCTTGCCGTCCTTTCCGAATCCGAGGTAAGGGACGCAAAGAAGTATCTTGCGTATTGCAATGAAAAAAAAAGATATGAAGATGACGGAAGGGGTATGCATAGAACCGATATAGTGGTTAACGCTTTAAGAAAGGAAAATAAAAATATATTTGGTAAGAAGGAATGGGTGAATCCTGCGAAGCATTTAAACGATTGGGCTCCGGATTATGTGGCGGCTTTTACGCTGGCGAGGCTTTATAAAACACGCTGCAATTACAGTTATGCGCGCAGGATTTTTGAAAGCAACGGTTTGAAAAAGGAAACCGTGGATGCTTTTTTGTGGTATTACGATTTAATGAACGAAAGGGATTGTGTTAAGGCGGAAAGTTTTGGGAAAAAATATGGAACTGTGGAAGAAAAAGAAAAGTATGATCGTTTAAGACATGAAAAGTTAAAAGAGCTGGCGGATGTTAAGGCTGAAAAAGTCGTGGAATTTTTAGACGGCGTGGAAGTAAAAGGGGAAAAAGTTTTTTTTAAAAAGATAGAGGAAAAAAAAGAGCATTTTGGAAACGGCGTGGATATGTATTTCGGTATGTTTAAAAAAGACGGCGTGGAAGAAAAAATGATAAACAGCGGGGCGTTGTCTTTCGACGATTTAAACCTTTTGGCGGTAAGGGAAGGGAAAAAAACAGGAAGGGATTCAAGCGAGTTTGAGAGGTATGCCTTGCGTATGGCGGAGCCCGGCGTGGAGGAAACCGTCGGTTCGGACGGGGTTAAATTTACTTACGGTTACGACAAGGAAAGTATAGAAAGATGGTATGAAAATTTCGGAGTGGATTTGCGTCCCGACGTTGTGGTAAAAAAAGAAAATAAGGTTGATGAGAAGGCGTGGGATGAAATATTCAGGCAGTCCGATTTGTGCGTAAGAAAGCCTGTGGCTTCGGAAGCGCGTCAGCCGGGGGCAAGAAAGGAAGAGAAGAGAAGGGCGAGGGCTGCGGGGTAGTGTTATGGAAAAGAACAAAGGAAACGTGTGGGAAAAGAGTGCGGCGTCTTTAAGCGGGGATGGCTGGACTAAGATATATGATTTAAAGGAGGGCAGGTATAAGCTGCAAGCAACGAAGGAGGAAGGCGGGCAGGCGCGGCTTTCGTTTGGTGTTTCTGATAGGCTGGACGGATGTTTTCATATTTTTCTGCGTACGGATGAAATAGAAAAGGCTAAAATGTTAGCTGACAACGTAATGTATTACTGCAAATCCATAAAGGATTATAAAATAGACGAGCAGTTTATAAGGGATATGGTTGATATTTCGCAGAAGGAAATGTTTTACAAGGGGAAAGATTTCGGAAAACAGACCGTTTTGAAAGGAATAATGGACAGGAAGGAATACGTAAAAGAGGACGGCAGGGGCGATTACAATTATTTGGACAGGATAGAGCCCGTAAAGGCAAAGCCTCTTTCTCTGTACTGTTACAGCGTAAGCGAAAATTCCGGGCAGCAGACTCCTTTGGGCATGCTTGAAAGGCTGCGGGTCTGCGAGAATCTCGACGGCGTGTTAAACGCTTCTGAAAATACGCTTTTTAACAAGGTCGGAATATATAAGATGGATACCATTGATAAGGGGCCGGTGGAATATTATCTTGAAATGCTTGAATTTGATTCTCCATCCGTAAAAAAAGAGATAAGAATGAATCCTTCCGCGCAAAATATATCTGGCGTGCAGAAGCATATAAAGAAAAGCGAGCTTTGGGAATTTAAAAGGAATTTCAGCGCGAGGGAAATTTCTTTTTTTATGAAGCAGTTTCGGATGTGGCAGAAGAAGAACGAAAGGGGCTTGGAAACGGGGAAAAAGAAAAGATCGCGCTAATGTTTACCCGATATAGGCGTCTATGTCGTTTTGGACTTTCAGTTCCGCGGTGCGGTCGTCGTAGCCCTGTCTGCTGTAATATATTCTGCCGAGTTCGAGGGCGGTTACTTTGTCTTTGTTTCTTAAGGCTTCGCGGTAGGGGGAGTCGGGGTACGGGGGGATGAAGAAGTTATCCCTTTTATTTAACGACGTTACGAGGTTGATTATTGTTAAAAAAACAAAAAAGATGCCCAGAGCGAGCAGTTTGAACCTGAAAAGTATCGGGAGGAAAAATGTTACGATAAGCGCGACGAACGGAATTAAAACGACTAGTGAATTCATGTTTAAATATTAACGCAGATATTCTTGGAAATCAAGAAGTTTTTAAAAAAATATTTTCGGGAATTAAGATGTTTTTATTTCCATTCCGCTTTGAAATACAGGATTAAAAGAAACGCGCAAAGGGCGGTAATTAGCAGGGCGTCCGTTATTATAACGGCGCGGGGCAGGGGAAAAAGAAGAACGATGCCGAGGGCGGTAATTAAAAATACGGCAAAGACTGCCGCGCGTACGGTTTTCATTTTTTAGAATATACACGCGCGCGGAAGCAAAGTCAATAAAAAAGGCTGTTTTTTATAATAACAACTTGGGCAAACGAATTGTATTTTGTTAAGAACGCGGAAAAAGACGCCGGAAGAGCGGGAACCGCCGCAGGGAATTTTCTTTTGTATATTATTAAGAAAGAATTAAAAGATTGTATTGTATTATTTTAAGATAAAACCGGAACGGGGAAGGCGTTAAATTGTATTATATTAAGGACTGTAATTTACGCCGCGCGGGGGCGTTTACCGCTGCAATAACGGGTTTGGGCGGTTTCCTGCGGAATCTGCCGTATGTGGAACAAAAACGGCTTTCAGGCGTTCCTGCGGCGCGTTTTTTGAAGGGAAGCCGTTTCCGTCTGCCCGGACGGGCTGTCTGGCTTCCGCGCGGAAATTAAGCATCTGCTTAAATTTGCGCCCCGCGCGCGGCGTTATAATAACAAGCTGGGCAAACTTTTTAAAAACGCGTTATATAGAAGAAAATGTGGCACAAAAGGCGGAAAAACCTCGCGCGAAGCGGTTAAAAGCTGCCTTGGAACGCGTTAAAACTGCGGAAAAGAGCGCGAAAAAGGCTGAAAAAGAGGAAAAACGGGGTAAAAAGGCTTTTCTGCGGACGCCCGCGCCCTGCGCGCGGCGTTATAATAACAACTTGGGCAAACTTTTGATTATTCCCTCTTTCGTCCGGAAGGCGGTTTCCCCGCGGTAAATTTTGTTAAAAAATTTTGACGTCTCTTGACAAAAGAGTCCCGGCGGGGGATAATAGTTTAAACTCATAAATGCGCTCAAAGAGCGCGCCTCCTTTGACGGGAACCCGAAGCCAACGGGTTCCCGTTTTTTTTAAGAAAAAGTGTTGACCGCGGCGGAGAAATGGTGTAATTTTTAAAAGGATAAGCACTGGCGTTGCCGTGCGATTCCCCTTTTTACGCTGGACGGCTCTCCTTGCGGACTGCCGTCCTTTTTTATTAAAGAATTAAGAAGTTTGCAAGAAAACGGTTTGCGTGCGGTATTTTTTTAAATATCGTAAAATTTTAAAATTTTTATTGACAAAAAAGCAGGCGTGTTTTAGAGTGTTGGAATAATGCAGGAGGGGGACGCCGTCGGCTGTTCCCCCTCGCGGCGGATGTTATATTCCTCATCCCGCCCGGTGTTAAGAGGCTCAATTTAAAGTCCGGCCTCGGCAGGCTCCCCTTCATTCTTATTTGGAGGGGGGTTTGTTTTTTAATTTTAAAGGAGCGTTAGATGATCATAAGCGCGAGCAGAAAGACCGACGTGCCTGCGTTTTTTGCGCAGGAATTTTACGCGGCGTTGAAGAAGGGGTATATAGACGTTACGGAAAACAGCGGGAATATAAAGAGGGTGTCCCTGCTTAAAGAGGACGTGGACTGCATAGTTTTCTGGACGAAGAACCCTTCTCCCATGCTGGAGAAACTGGATCTGCTGGAAGGGTATCCTTATTATTTCCAGTTTACGCTTAATCCGTACGGAGCGAAAATGGAGCCGGGAACTTCCGACAAAGAGAAAATAACGGCTGTTTTTAAGCGTTTATCGGATAGGATATGCCCGGATCGCGTGGTATGGCGGTACGATCCCGTTATTTTAGGCGGGAAGAACGACATAGGCTGGCACGTGAGGGAATTCGAGAAAATTTCAGGTTCCCTTAAGGGATACGCGAAAAGGGCTGTTTTCAGCTTTTACGACGCGTACGGGAAGCTTGAGCAGCGGATGAAGGAATTCGATGTAAAAAAGATGTCGCAGTCCGACATGGAAAAAATCGCGCAGGGTTTTGCCGAGTATTCGCTAAGGGACGGCATGGAGCTGCGTACGTGCGCGGAAGCCGTCGATTTGCAGAAGTACGGGATAAAGAGGGGAAAGTGCGTTGACGACGATTTGGTGCGCCTTATAAACGGGGGGAATAGGAGTTTTTCTTCCGGGGGACTGCGCGATTTCTGCGGCTGCGCCAAGAGCGTGGACATAGGAAGCTACAAGACTTGCGTCCACGGATGCAGGTACTGCTATGCGTGTTGAAAGTTTGCCCAGCTTGTTATTATAAAAACGGAAAAAAGGGTGAAAAAATAAGTGATAAAAAATGTTAAAAATTTTTGATAATTTGCTTGACAGAAAAAAGGAGATGTGGTAGATTAAGAATCGGGCGCGGAAACGGGAATTCCCGCGCCTATCGTGTAAGCTTGGTTTTATTGCCGGAGACGGCAGTAAGACGGGCAGTTTCGGGGGTTAAACGGGAGTGCATAGCCCACCTATCCCGCTCCTGTTCCCTGAAACGTTTTATGTGATGAATTTTGTTAAAATTTTCCGATGTATTTCGGAAAATTTAACAGAATTATAAAGCGCGCCGCGGAAGGTTCCTTTGATTTCCTTCTGCGGCGGCTGGGAAACCGGCGGAACGCGGCGGCCGTCTTTTACTCGTTTTGGGCGGTCTTGAGCGGAAGCTTTTTCCGGAACACCGGAAAACGGCGTCCGTGCGGCGTGTTTGCTCTTTCCCGTATTTAAAAATAAAAACGCTTAAGTCCGCGGGCAAGGAAGGCCGCAGGTTTAAACGTTTGGGATTTCCCGCAGGGGAACTTTCGTTTCAAGGCGGGAATTCTTTTTGAGAGTTAGAGGTTTTTTATTGGAAGATGATTTCGGGGGGAATCGGAAAAGAAAAGACTAAAATTTTAGATTAATACTTGACGGAGCAATAGTAATGATGTACAATTTTAGGCAAGAGGGAACGTGCGAGAGGGATAAACGGTACAAGCCGGAAGGTTTAGTTTCGCAAATTTCTTTTCACAGTCCAGATAGCGGATCGGCGCGCAAGCGGCGATCCGCTGTTTTTTCCTTTAAAACAATCAAATCATTGTTAACCGCCTCAACTTTGCAGTTAACCTGTATTTATGCGTACGGGGAAGGCGTTTCTATGCCCGCAAGGGGGGAAAATGGCTGAAAAGAATTACGAAGAGGCGTCCGTTCTGGTAACGCACGAGCTGGATAAGTTTGCGTATCTTTTAAGGGAAACGGTTGCTGTTATCGACAGGTATTTAGGATGCGCCGCGAGATCCGTGCGCCAGCTTGAAAATTTTGAAAAGCAGCTGCTGTGCGGTGGCGCGGACGAAAAGGAAGATTTTAATTTAAGGACGGTTATGGGGCTTGTCAGGGAAGGGCTTTCACGTATAACGCTTGCATCCGCGCAGGTGGAAGTTTTTGAGAAAGTAATGAATTTAGGCTACGAGGAATGCCTGCGGGAAATGAAAACCGTTATTTTGCGGGTTTTAGCGGACAAAGGAAAAAAGGAGGATTAAAGCGTGGAAGCCATAAAAGATTTTGTCGCATGGGCGGCGGTAGTTACGGTTGTTTTCGTCCTTTTGTTTGTAACCAAAAAATTATTATCGAAAGATACTTCCGCAAAAGGCAGGAGGCAGGGGGATGTTTAATTTTACAGCGGTTTTTTTGTGGACTGCCGGAAGTTTTATTCTGTATTTTGTTTATCTGGGGGAAATGAAGAAAAAGGAGGGAAAAAATTAAAAGAAATACGGCGTGTTTTTTATTATAAAATAAAGATTTAAAAAAAGAGGAGATATTTAAAAATGCTTGCGGTTGCGGTATCTGCGTTAATGGCGGTTTCGGGCGCGGACGTGTTTTTAGGCGCGGTGGAAAGGGATTTTCCGCGGGAGGACAAGGATGTTTTTTTTGAAAGGATGGTGAGGATGGTCGTGATGTCGGTATTTTTTACCGCGTGTTATTTGATTTTTCTGCGTCTTTTCGAAGAGGACGGAGTAAAAACTTTTTTTATAAGCGGGGTTTTTATTACGTTTTGGTTTGAGGTAATATTGGCGGTGTTTATGAGAAAAGCTTTCGGCGATGACCGGGGGATAATAAATTAATTTTAGGAAGGAGGAAGTAAAGGGAAGAAGGGAATTTGTTTTATTGGGAGTTCTTATGGTATTGGTCTGCGTGGTTTTGTTTCTTTTAACCGCCGGGCGCAAGTTGGAAAGAGAGCCGGATTATATGAAAAAGAACGGAATTATTGCCGGTGCAAGAGTGTATCCTGCCGATTTCCCTTATAAGCAGAGGGATAGAAAAGTAAGGTCTTCTTTTTGGGAGAGGGATTTAAGGGACGTATACTGCGTTGCGGTTGAGGCGTAGAAGGAAGAAAAGGGCGGAGAGCTGGTAATGGAATATATTGTAAACGAGGGTTTGTACGAGAGGGCGAAGGGCTGTATGGGGATGTTGCACGATGATTTTATACAGGAAACGTACAAGGAAAAGGAAGTGTTCGGGTTGCCGTAAGGTGTTAAGGAAAATGGCGGAATTTGTAAAGGACGCGGATATGTCCGTTAAAATATTTTCTATTTTTTTCCTTTTGTATATCGCGGTCTGCGTATGCATATGGCTTAAGTGCCGTAGTGTGCTTCGGGGAAAAAACAGGGAAGAAGAGGAAGATGTAAATAACGTTCCTATGAGCGAGCATGATACTATAAACCTTTTGTCGGAAGGAAAAACGGAAACGGACTTGAGCCGGTATGACAAGGATTAAAACGGGGCGGTAAACGTTATGAAGGAGAATATTGCGGAATTTGCTATAGGAAGCAAAAAGAAAATAAAGAAAGCGGAAAATATTTCGTATGAAGTATAAATAAAAAGTATAGGAGAGAGAGATGGGAAATTGGGAAGATTTGTTAAAAAAAGCGGGGTTAGCAGTCGCCGTTATTGTAGTACTGCTGATTATTAATCCGACGGGCTGCGTCGGCCCTACGGAAAGGGGTATAAGGTATCTGGTTGGCAAACCGCAGAACGAGACTTTAATGCCCGGAATGCATTTGAAAGTTCCGATAATAGGAAGCATAAAGAAATGGAGCGTAGTGCCGCAGAAACTTGCCGTGGAAATTCCTATAAATTCGTCCGGAGCTATCAGCCAAGACAACCAGATTATAGGAACAAGGGTGGTCATATACTGGCAGTACGACGAGGATAAGATGTATGAGATAGCCACGGGGTATTCCGAAAAAGCTATAGAAAATATTTTAGGAAGCGAAGTAAATTCTTCGATGAAGGTGGTTATAGGAAAGTATACGATATTTGATTTGGCGAAAAATTTGCAGGAGATACATGATCAGGTTTGGAATCTTGTTGTGGGAAATATAAGCGGGCGTCCCGTTAAAATAAGCCAGCTTAACTTAAGTAATTTCGACTGGTCTCCTGATTTCGACCGGCAGGTAAACGCCACTATGGAAACCGCGCAGCAGGTAAAGCAGGCGCAGGAAAAGGCGAATATTGCGGAGCAGGAAAACAGGAAGTTATTGATAGAAGCGACGGCGGAAGCGAGCGCGAAAGTGGCGAGGGCGGAAGGCGATTTAAAAGAAGCCGAACTGCACGCCAAGGCGATAGTGGTGCGTGCGAATGCTGAAAAGGAAGCGAAGATAGCGGAAGGCGAGGGGATAAGGTCGTACAATCTTATGGTCGCGCAGAACCAGAATATCGAATTTCGTTTGAGGGAACTTGAAATATCGAAAACAAGGGCGGAGCGTTGGAACGGGGTGGAAGTTCCGACTTATATGCCTTTGAATCCCGCGGGGGGGCTTGTTACTCTTTCGGCGGAAGCTCCGGTAAAGAGATAAGGGAAAAAATCGGCGGCTGGATGTTTTAAGGCGGAGAATGAAATTAAGGAATATCCGCCGCCGTTTTTAATTTCGTGTTGCGGAATTTTTTTAAAAAAGAGAGAAATGTTTATAGGAACGGTGAGGAGATGTTATGCGTATATGGAGAGGCGCGTGGAGAGACGGCTGTATGACGAAGTATTATCATCTGCTGTATAAGATGAAACATGATGCTCGCAGGGAAGAAATAAAAAGCGACGGAAAATCGTTAATAGAGCTTTTAAAAGACAATATAAAATTCGTCCGCGAGTACGGCGTGGAAGAAGATCATTGTATAGGAAAGACTGTCGGTCAGATGCTTTTAGAAATCGAAAGAAGCAAGGGCGCGGATTATTTGCTGGATTTGTATTATTATGTTACGGATTATATGGCGGCGAACTGTGATTTTAAAGAAGAGGATTTGCAAAAGTTATTAAACTGCACAAAAGAATTAAGCGAAGAAGAAAAGCAGGTGGCAAGAAACAGGAGAAGAAGGATATTAGATTATTATATAGAAGAATTATATAAAAGCGAAAGATTTTTATCGGATTTGGAAAGAAGAGAAGTCAAGGGAATAATGTATGCGGGTATCGGGGATATGGGTGCGGATAGTTCGCGCGGAATGCTGGCGGAATTGCTGAATAGCGCGAGGAATAAGTATTACGGTTCGCCGGTGTTTGATAAAAAGAAAGTCAAGCAGATTGATAAAAGGGTGTTAAAAATAAATCTTGAATTTTCCGATTTGTTTGAATTGGCTTTGAAAGAAAGCGTGAAGGAGGGTAAGAATGGCGGCAGATAATTTTAAAAAAGGTGCGTATCTGTCTCTTTTCGAAAGCATAGAGCGGAGAATAAAAAATAAGAATTTTTTGTTGCAGGCGGAAGGGTTGTTTTCTGCGGTTGTGGATTTGGTTGAGAAAAATGATTATTCGAAAGAATCTTATATAAAGACCGTATATTTTGAGATGCTGGAGAAAACTTTCGGAAAAGAATATTTTTCTGAATTTAAAGAATTCCTAGCGGAGTATATGTCGGAAAATTATGAAATTGATATAGAAAAGATATATAAGGTGGTTTTTAGAAAAGAGGAAAAAACGGAAGAAGTTTTAAAGTATAGGTTTAGAAGGACTGAAAAAATATTATGGAAGCAGATTGATGAAATGTTTTTAAAGGGAAAGTACAATTATGCCGTTATATGCGGAGTATTGCGGAATTTGATTGAAGATTACGGCGCGGCAGAGGCGCGGAAAAGAATGGATACTATTATAACGGACAGGCTTATGTTTAAGCTTTCGGCTACGGAACGGGTGAAGAGAATGAAGCAGAAGGTAAGAGACAGGTTTGCAAAGTTTTTTTTAAAGGTAAGAAAAGCGTATGGAGAAGAAAATGCGGGAGAAAAATTGCAGGAAACTGTGCGGGTGAAGGAGGAGTGCTGTGCTTAAAAAAGGCAGAATCGCGGTCGGAATATTTTTATTTTTTCTGTGTGCCGGGCTTTTGTTTTTATTGATAACTGAAATAGACGGCAGGCTGTACGGCGGCGGGGTAAAAGTAGTGGACGTTCCGCAGGAGAGCCGTGCGGGTTTTTACGCGTATTATATTCTGGTAAGCCTGATGGTTCCCGCGGTTCCTTTGGTGCTGGAGGTTTTTACCTGAAATGAAGCTTTTGAAAAAGGAAAGGGGGCAGCTTCCTCCCCATCTGTCCGCGGGAAGGGACGTATACGCAGGAAGAAATTGTTATAAGTATCTGGGGTGTTTAAAGGATACGAATATTTTATGCGTAATGACGCCCGTGATGGGTATACATGTTTTTTTTGCCGTTATATTGGACAAGGACTGGTATACGGTGAACGAAAGAAGCGTCGTGTGTTTTGCGTCCGAGGAAGTAAAAAGAATAATAACGGGGAGAGACGGGATAATGTATTATTACGATTTGAAAGACAAAAGATTCGAGCGCAGGGGCGGAATGGGTGTCAGCAGCGTGCTTCCCGTATTAGATATGGATTTTGATTTAATGTGCAAGGTAAAGGAGGAATCTTGTGGGTTTTATAAATAGCGGTTTGTTTAAAGCGGTATATTTTTCCGTTTTTACGGCGTTTAATTTATATTTGATAATATTTCTGATTATCCCGAAGATAAAAAAATACGACGGAGTTTTCTGGATATGTCTGGGTTTTTCTCTGGGGGCTTTAATATTTGCTTCCGTGGGGATTGGAAATGAAATGTGTTTGTTGAGGATGGCAAAATGAAAAACGCGCAGGAAATGTATGAAATGTCGTACGGCAAAGGCTGGTTCAAATCATGGACTTTTGCCCATTTTGCTCTTATAGAAGAGGATATGGACGAAAAGCAGGAGAATGCGCAGCTGTGTTTTACCGGGCTTGTTTCAATGCCTCCTTATTTATTTCCTCTTATTCATAAAGGAAACTGGGCGTTTGCGGTTACTGAAAAGAGAATAATGTTCGCGCAGGAACATATAATAGGAAGTACTTCGAAGTCGCTTTTTTTAAACGCGGTAAGAGATGTTACTTACAAAAGAGGAATATATTTCGGCGTAATTATAATAGACGCGGTGACGGAAAGGATTGAAGTTGCGTTTGAAAAGAATGAATGTAAAAAAGCCGTAAAAAAGCTTATGGAAATTTTAGGAAGGGGAAAATAGAAAAGTAAAAAATATTTTTATATATTTAATAATAAAGTTTAGTGATAAATTTTGTTAAAAAATATAGACAAAATTGAAAATAAATATTATAATAAGGAATGGGAAAATGAAAGGAATTGAAAGGTTTGAAAAGAGGGGATACGTAAGCGAAGGGAAAAACAAAAAGGGCGGGGTTGTTTTATCGGTCTGCAAGGCTCAAGAGGTAATTAAGCTTGAGCTTAGGAAAAAGGAATCCTTTTCCTATATTGAGGATAGGAAGAACAAAAGGGTTCTCGTTTATTTCGTGAAGAAAAAAGGCTTGTTCTGGTGTTTGTGGAACATGAAGGAGAAGCATGAAATTTTCGAAGGGGAAAGGGAAGTATGCGAGCAGATTATGAAAGATTTAATTATAGAGACGATATTGTACGGAAAAGAGTCTAATTTGGACAAGGTGTTAAAAGGGAAGGCGGAAGTGCTTGCCGGGGGTTTAAAGGATAACTGCGGAATTTAAAAATGGAAAAGAAGGAAAGGGGGATAATAGAGACCGAGTTTGAAGACCGCGAGATAACTTCCGTGGATTCGGATGGAAAATTCGGCGTCGAGAAAATAAAGGTAAAGGAATACAGGGTTCCTGTAAAGGATTTGGAAGGAACCGTAAGTATTATGCTTAAGCGCAAGGACAAGTATACCGGCGTAAGAATTGACGAAAAGGACGTGATGGTTTATGTCGGCGAGAACAAGAACGGAAACAGGTGGCTTACGGAGATTAACAATCAGGTAAGGAGCCATCAGAGCAGGGAGGCGGCGGAAGATTTTATAGGAAAAAAGCTGGGTGAAATGGTTCGTTATCTCGGCGAGAAAGCGAATCATATTTACAGGATGGCGAAAACGAATACTTACAGCCAAGGGAAGGCGGTAAGGCACGAATACGGCGATCTTGTAATAACGAAGATTGAGAAAGTAGAGGACGTGTGGAACGTCCACGTGCTTGAAAGACCGGTGTGGGTTTACGGCAGTTTAGCCGAAGCGTTGAAGGAAGCGAAGAAGTATTTTATAAGGTTTTATATCCAGAGGGAATTTATAGAAAGCCCTTGGGGTAATTACATGGGGGGTTACAGGGAGATAATAGAGCAGTATACGCAGAAGATTATAGACAAGGAAAAGTTTGTAGACGAAAAAAGGAGTTTGTGGAATTTAAAAAGTTCGGACGGAATAAAGAAGGCTTCTATAGACGAGTTTTATAAAAATGCGGATTCGCATTTTATGGCAGTGGTAGCGGAAGCCTGCATGTGCATAGGGCATCATTATTTAAGCGAGCTTTTTGAAAAGGATTATCCGAAACCGAAGGCGGTTTCGATGCTGACGGGCGTAAGGGACGCGCTGGAAAATGAAGAGGACAGGGAGAGCATGGATAATCTGATTAAGAATTTCGCCCAGATAAAAAATATGGTGTTGAGGTCGGAAGAAAGAAGGGAGGAATGAAAAATAAGTGTAGGCGGATGAAAGTGGATAGATTGTTTGTGAATGATTTGAAAAGAAGTTTTTTTGTGTAAAGGAAGAAAAGAATGACGGTATTGGCTGTGGGGGGTGTGGTTCTTTTATTAGGTTTTTTTATTTTCCTTTATATGATGATTGAGGATAAGAAGAAAGATATAGTTAAAATTTTTATTGCGGCGTTTGTAACGGGGATATTGGCTTTGTTTTTTTTGGTATTTATGGCGGAGTTAAAAGGCGGCTGGGAAAAGCAGGAAGGAAAATATCTGCAAAGCAGGGAGCTTTGACAAAGGAATGGGGAAAAGGAAAGGTATGAAGGTTTTAGAATGGATAAAAAGTTACGGGCATTCGGTATTTTCTTTTTTTGTTTATTTTTTAGCTGTGTTGTTGGTTTTGAATTACGCAAGGGGGGATATAAAGGTACATAATTACGTAAAGGAAAACGAAAAGATAACGGAGTTAAGGGTTTATCCGGCGAGAGACGTGTATCGCAAGTACGATAAGAAGAAAGATTTTAATAATGATAT
>Ga0268262_10002568_pt1 | contig 20825 bp, 6 predicted proteins | sample TergutNc150P3_FD_190354 | JGI IMG/M metagenome (GOLD analysis project Ga0268262, IMG submission 190354) | Nasutitermes corniger P3 segment gut microbial community from laboratory colony in Florida, USA - Nc150 P3 (SPAdes) (version 2) | ecosystem: Host-associated > Arthropoda: Insects > Digestive... | reverse complement strand
TTGACACAGAAATGCAAAAGGACGATGTTGAAGGAATTATGCAGATAAATTCTGATAAAGGTTCAGTAACGGGAGACAAACACTGGGAAGAAAATAATCTTTACTTTGTACCCGTACAGGGATGGACTGCGGGAGTACGTTACACGTTAAGTATATTAGGAACTTTTCGCTCTGTTGACGGAAGGGAAATGCGTATTGAACGTTTTATCTCGTTTTTTGCAATCAATAAAAATCCTCCGCCTCTGCTTGAATATCACATTCCTGCAAATGGATCATCAATTGGAACAAATAACGCGATCTTTGAATTTCATTTTTCCCGCTCAATGGAAAAACATACGGTGGAATCCGCCCTTACGCTTGAAGGAATCGGAAATAAAACTTTTGAATGGCTTGATGATGATAAAATACTAAAAGTTACCCCTGATAAATCTCTTTCACCGTGGGTAATGTACAGGTGGAATTTAAAAGATTCCGCAAAAAGCATTGACGGAACTCCTTTACCAAAAGCATATTCAGGTCATTTTACAACCGATTTAGACAAAACTTTACCCCAAGTGACAAGCGTGTATCCGGTACTTTTTTCAGACGGCTGCTGGTATCCGACCGGAATTAATCTTGAAAGTGGTCTGCCATCAGGGCAAGGAATAGCGGTTTCGTTTAACAAACCAATGGGGGAAAATGTTCTTCGTTCCCTGCGGTTTGAACCTTCCTTGACAGGCAGGGTAGAAATGTTATCCGAAAAAAGCATTGTATATATTCTAACAAAAAATCCTGAACCAGAGACAACTTATACTTTGATTGTCTCAGGAGACGCAAAAGACTGCGAAGGTTTAAAAATTGGCGGCGATTATAGGTTAAATTTTAATGTCGACATTCCGTATTTAAATATTCTGTCCATCACTGACGCTAATGGTCAGCTAATGGAAAATTTTTCTTCAACAAATAATGTATTCCCCGTTCATGTCGATCAAGCATCAAAACAAATAACCCTCTCAATTTATTTTTCGTTAGTCTTCGGTCTTGAAGAAAAACAAAATACTCCGCAAAAAATAACTCTTTCTCCATTTTTCCCAAGAACTATCGCTCCTTCAGCTTTGTGTTACATTCTCTGGTATTCTGACGACCATCTTATTTTGAAATGGGAAGGACTGAGCGTTGGAAACGAAGTTCCCCATTATTACAAACTGACAATTCCCGGCGGTAAAAACGGAATAATTTCTGATTCAGGTTTTTATATGAAAGAAGATGTTGTTCTTTATCTGGAGGCAATTAAATGAAAAACAAACATTTTATTTTATTACTAATTAACATATTTTCTTTTTTTTCCTGCGATATATTAAGGTCTTCCCCGTTTGAAGTAATATCATGGACTCCGGGGAGCGGTTATCAGAGCGAAGCCGAAAAAATAATTATATCTCTTGATTTTTCCGGTGATCCTGACAGGGCGAGTATAGAGAAAAACTTTTCTTTATCGGGAGACGGAAACCCCGTAAGGGGTAGGTTTTTATGGGATGGCAGAAAAATGATTTTTTCCCCACTAACTCCTTTAGAGACAAATACCGATTACACAATAAATCTTTCGGCAGACGCTCATGATACCGAAGGGCTTTCCATGGATGAGGCCTTTAATCGTAATTTTACAACAAGAGCGGGAAACATCAGACCCGTTCTTATATCAAATTATCCTGAAACGTATTCAGAAATAACCGACGCAAGAGCGGAAATAAAATTGGAGTTCTCCGTACCAATACCGTTAAAGACTTTATATGATAATGTTTTATTTATCCCTTCAATGACAGGTAGTTGGCGTTTGGAAAACGAAGGAAAACTTGCGATTTTTACACCCATAGAACCGTGGAGTCAAAAAACCCGTTATGAGATAAAATATACCACTTCATTATCAGACAATAACGGAATGAATATAGGGAATGATTTTTCGTGCGTATTCACAACAAAAAGTGATATTGAAATTCCGTATCTTGTAAACGCAAAGCGAATCACAAATAAAAATGAATCATTTTTATTATCACCTAACAATGGTTATACCGGCGTCATTGAATCGCCGGTAGAGAACCATGGTTGGGAAAAAGATGATAAATTGACGCTTGTTTTTTCAAAACCGGTAGATGGTATATCCGTTAAAAATTATATAAGCGTAGATGACGGTCCAAATTTAATAATGGAAACATCATCGGGTTATAAAACTGAATTTACTTTTAAATTTGATATTGCGCCGGTATATGAAAGCAGATTTACATTTAAGATCAAGCCCGGTATTAAAGACGCGGCAGGCAATGAAAGTAAGGAAGAGTACAGTTTTAGGATTTTCGTTAATGGAAAATATTCTAAACCGCCTACGCTTGCAGGAATCAGAATACCAATGGCCCCTAATAGCGATACAAATAAGGAATTAAAATATTTTGGAATTGATTATCTTTTTAGTGGTTTTTCCATAACGGACGTAAATTATCCGTCAGGTGAAAATATTAATTCATGGATTGAATTGTATTTTGAAACTGCGGAAGGAGCGTCCATTGATTTATTTTCCTTGATGGAACTTTTCCGCGTAGAAACAACTAATAATGTGATTACTTTTTCACCATATCAGATGAAAAACACGAATTTTACAACACCTTATCCACATAACGGAATGGAAGACTGTCAGAGGATTGAGATTACAGGAATTTTAACTAACTCAACAAATTTTGGGATTATAAATTTTTTAATATCGGCTGGACTTAAAGACACTTTAGGAAACAAGAACGATAAATTACTAAAAATATCACTGGTAAAGTAGGAAGTCTATGAAAACGATAATCACTCTTTTTATCCGCAGACCTGTTACGGTTATCATGATACTGGCAGCGTTAATATTTTCCGCTATTTTTTCTCTCCTTAATATGCCTGTCAGCAGATTGCCGATATTTTCAGTTCCAAGAGTAACGGTAGAAACATTGTATCCGGGAATGGCTGCTGATGAAATTAGAAGCATGGTTACAATTCCGCTGGAAGACGGCCTATCCCCAATTAAAGGACTTGAAAGAATGCGAAGCGTATCACGCGACAACAGGTCTCTTATCAGCCTTGATTTCCGCTGGGGTACTGACACAATGGCGGCTTCAGTTCTTGTCCGCGAGGCAATTGACGCGGTTTATCCCGGACTTCCTGAAAGGGTAAGCAAGCCTACGGTAACGTCGGCTGACACGGGAAACGAAGTTCATGCGGTAGTAGCGGTTAGTTCACATAACGGGAACGGAGAATTTGCGCGTAAACTTGCGGAGTACGAAATACAGGCGCGTCTACGAAGAATTGATGGAGTAGGTTCCGTTACGCTTATCGGCGGTGAAATTAACGAACAACTGCTTTCCCTTGACGTGCAGCGTCTTGCCGCTCTTGGCATCGCCCCCTCTGACTTTACAAATCTTGTCATGCAAGAAACCGCCGATATTCCCGCCGGAAACGCGCGCGAGGGAAACATGGAATTAGTCGTAGTAAGCTCTGGAAAACCTGATTCTGTTTCTTCACTTTCAAAAATTATTCTTCCCGCAAAAGAAGGCTCTTTTAAAATCGAAAACGTAGCGGAGATTTCCAACTCTACTGCCCGGCGGGAAAGCATATTTGTTTACAACGGTAAAAATGCCACAGGACTTGAAATTTACCGCAGACCCGGCTCTGACCCTCTGCGACTGTCAAAAGAAATAAAAAAAACAGTTGATGAAGCCAATTCTCTCTTTTCCCGTGACGCGAAAATTGAACTTGTGACGGATTCATCTTCATCACTTTTAAGTGGCATAACAGGACTTTTAATATCAGCCGCTCTTGGCGTAACGGCGGTAATAGCTGTTCTTTTACTTTTTATCCAACGCATAAAATACAGCCTGCTTGCGGCAATTTCAATTCCCGTTTCAGCCGCAGCGGGCATTTGCATTCTCTCCGTTACGGGAAAATCTCTAAACGGCATGAGTCTTGGCGGACTTGCAATGGGAATAGGATTGGTTTCCGACATCAGCGTAATTATAATTGATTTGCTTCATCAGGCTTTTGAAAAAAGACAAACTGTACCAGAGCCGGAAGAAATTGGAAACAAAGCAGCATCTATAGCAGGATCAAACATCGCTTCTACCATTACAACTTCGCTTGTTTTTATTCCTATTATTATGCTGCCGGGTCCTTTAGGCAGTCTCTTTGGCGATATAGCCATCGCCCTTGTCACCTCAGTAGCCGCGGGATGGCTTTACGCCCAATTTTTTCTTCCTTCTCTTTATTCAATGTTTTTTGGCAATCAACTAACAGCCAATAAAAATATAACTATTAATAAAAATAAATTGACTAAAATTAAATCAGTTTTTACAAATGGCAGTCTTGAGAAAAAGTATGTTAATTTGCTTTCAACTCTTCTTCGTAATTCGGGAAAATTTTTAACCGTTTCCGCATTATTAAGTTTTGGTGGTTTCTTAATTCTCTTAATGCGTCCGGTAGTTTTCATTAATCCTGATGAAGTGGAAGAAGTACAGGTTTCGATAATTTACCCCCACGGAACTTTGTTGGAAACAATAATAAATAACACACAAAACAACTCCATAATAGTTTCAGGACTGCCGTTTGTAAAAACTGTTTATGGAATAGCGGGCGCGGAAGAAGGAGACGTAAGCAGAAGGGCGAATATTGATTATAAAAAAGAAGAACTTATTCTTCATTGTATGCTTAAAAAAAATATTAAGCCTGAAAAAGCGTTAGTTGAAATCAAAAAAGTTTTGGAACAACACAACGAATTTCCTTTTTCGGCGTATTTTCCAAAAGACAGGATTGAAGTTCTTTTGGGGTTATCGGCGGAGCGGACTTTTGTAATTAAGGGCAAGGACAGGAATGAATTGCTTGAGAGAATAGAGTTTACACAAAATGAATTTAATTCCGCGACAACAGCGGTAAATTTCCGCCCGTGGGGAAAAAGGCCTGAAATACGGGTATACCCAAACAGGGAAACAACGGCCTTTCTTTCAATTCCCGCGTCGCAGATAGCGGAAACGCTTTACATTCTTAGTGAAGGAGTCGTAACAACAAAACTGGAGATTGAAGGCAAGTCCTTAAATGTTCGCGTAACAGGAGCGCGAGGAACACATAACGATTCAATTCAGTCACTTGAAAAAATCCCATTGAAATCAGGACAGGGAAAAAATGTCTATCTTGGCTCTCTTGTAAAAATAGAACAGAAAGAAGCGGAAGCGTCTCTTGCGCGGTTGGACAGATCCGATGTCGTCTACGCCGATATAGCCGCAGTAAAGAAAATACCGGCTTCCGTTAAAAAATTAACCGCGCAATTTCCCTGGTTTACAGGGGCCGATGAATCGGTATTCAGCCGCTACAAAAACTCTTTGATTTTTTACATTATCCTCGTACTTGTCCTTTTGTACATGACAATGGGCGCTCAATTTGAATCTTTCTTACTTCCACTTATTCTTATGTTAAGCATACCATTTTCACTTGCCGGAGCGGGACCCGCCCTTTTAATCAGCGGCTCAAAAATTGATTCAGGCGCAGTACTTGGGTTAACCGCCCTATTCGGGCTTGTTGTGAATAACAGCCTAATTCTCTTTGAAATCAGCGAACAAAAAATTCGCGAAAGTTTTTCAATTGAAGATGCAGTTTGCAATGGAGCAAAAGAACGCCTTCAGGCGATATTGATCACAATGACAACTACTGTTTTTGCTTTATTACCGCTAATCTTCAGTCCTTTGGGAAATTCGCAAAAATCCATGGCGGCGGCAATGTTAGGAGGGCTGACCGTATCGACATTAATTAGTTTATTTGCGATTCCTTCCGTTTTAATCCGGTATTTTAATTGGAAACTTCACAATGAGGACGTTATATGAAATATATAACTTCCCGTTTAGAAAGAAAAAAAATGAGTCTCTGTATTTTAGCGGGAATCTGCGCTTTATCGTTATTTGTCATTGTCAATTCAAACGTAAAAATTAAAGAAAATAGAGGAGGGTCTTATGTAATAAAAATAAAACATTACGGCATTGACGCTATTGAAATGGAAAGAAGCGTGACAATTCCGCTTGAGGACGCGCTTTTTTCTATTCAAGGCGTAATGGCCGTTCAAAGTTCCAGCGAAAATAGCCTGTCAAGCGTTTTTGTACGTTTTAGGCCGGGAACACATGGCAGGTATGAAGCGATACGCGACGCGGCGCAAAGAGTTTATGAAACGCTTCCATCATCGGCGCAAAGACCGGAGATTTTAAGTTCAAGTAACTCAAGAATTCCCGTTTGGTCAGCCGCCATTTTAGCGGACGATTCAAATAATGCGGCGCAAACGCTGGAAAAAATTGTAAAGCCGCGCTTGGAAAGTCTTGAAGGAGCGGGAGAAGTTATTGTTTCAGGAGTGGGATTAAAAGAAATATATATAATCCTTGATCAGGAGAAACTTAAAGTTGTTGGATTGGAGCCGTCAACAATATTATCCGTTCTGGGATTAAATGATTCAATTTTTTCCGGCGGAATGTTTGTACAAAATAACAGGGAAATAATTGTTACTGTAGATGGACGTTACACGTCACTTAATACAGCTCTAATCCCCTTTGGAGAAGGAAAATATATCCAGCTTTCAGACATTGCCCTTATTAGCGAAAGGGAACGTGAACCGGATATTCTTCCGCGTTTAAATGGTGAGAAAACCGCAAGTATCGCCATTATGGGAAGACATGGCGCGGATTTACGCAAATTATCTTCTGATATAAAAAAGGAATTATCATCCCTTTCCCTGGAGACAGAATTTACAATTTTATCAGACCTTGGAGCGGAAGAAACCGCAGCTTTTAAATCTGTCCTAAATGCCGCATTTTCAGGTGCGGTCATGGTCGCATTAATAAGTTTTCTGTTAAGCGGAAAAAACAATGTAAATATAGCCGGTCTTTTCTGCGCCTTATCAATTCCATTAATCTGTTTAATTTCAATTGCAATCCTAATGATGATTGGCTTTTCGTCCGACAAACTTCTTCTTGCGGGAATCGCCGCCGGAATTGGCGTGGCAATTGACGCAGTTATTCTCTGCTCTGAAAAATTAAGAAAATGTTTTAATTACGAATCCGCTCAGGCGGCTTTATCCGCTCTTACCGCGCCGCTTTTAGCGGGGGGAGCGACAACCATTGTCGCATTAATTCCCCTTTTTACAATGGAAGATAACTCAAAAATTATCGCAAGCGCAATAGCCATTGTAACCGTCACCGCGCTAGTATTAAGCCTTACGCTATTACCGCCGCTTCTGCTCTGGGGATTAAATACCAACAAACAAAAATACTTTTTTAAAACTCCACAATTTTTAAACGTCGCGGAGCGGCGGATCTCACATTATCTGTGCAGATGCCTTGCCGCTGTTGTAAAATACTGTACTTGTTACTCGTTTGTAATTTTATCATCCTGCGCTATTATCTCTGTTTTTACAATCATCGTCTTGTCAGTAAAAGGCGTAGATACATCAGGCTACGGTTCTGAAGATTCAGTTTACGCCCAAGTTGAATTTAACGGAGGCCTTCACGCGCAGGAAGCAGATCGCCTAATGGCAACTTACAGCAAACAGTTAATAAAACAACCGGGAATAAAAAATGTGGAAACAAGCGCAAGAACCGGTTCCGGTTCCCTTCTTATTTCTTTTGATCCTAAACAAACAAAAGTTAATCTTGTCAGGGAAGCGGCAAGAGAAATTTATATTCCGGGCGGATTCATATTCTTTCATGAAAACTCCGCAAAGGATCGATATTGGGAAATATTTATTTATGGCGATGAAGATAAAAAATGTAGGAAATTTGCCGAGTCGCTTGCTTATATTTGCGCTGAACATCCGTTGATTCGCGAAAGAGTTCTTAATTTTAAACAGGGAAGCAATAAATTAATTTTGTTGCCGGACAGGGAAATATTTGCAGAATCTAAAATTAATTTTTATTCCGCCGCTTCCAAAGTCCGGCTTGGAGTGTACGGTCCCGTAGCGTATAAAAAAATTGATCAAAACGGGGAAACGGACGTAAGAATCAGCACAAACGGAAACGGAATGTATCAATCAAGGGAAGGGGCGTTGAATTTGCTTGTTTCGACAAAAAATAAAGAAGGTGTTTCGTATTTACAGATTGATTCCCTTATGAAGAAAAAAGAAGAAATTGAGCCGTCAAGTATCAGAAGAGACAACCGCAGAAGATTCGCTTCTATAACAATTACTACTAGACCTATGGATCCACGCCGGGTTAAACAGGAATTGACAGGCTTGTTTAAAAAACTGGAGCTTGATCCCGGTTATTCCGTTGAATTTGATCCGGAAGCCATTAAACAAAGTGAAAATTTATCAGCAACCGTATTTTCATTTGTTTTGGCAGTTATTTTCTGTTATATGATCATTGCCGCAATTAATGAATCATTTACCGTTCCTTTACTTGTTCTTTCGTCAATTCCGCCTTCTTTAGCCATTCCCGCCTTATTTCTGATTCTTACGGGGAACTCGTATAATTCCGCAGTCGCATGCGCGTTCATTGTCGTAAGTGGAATGACAGTTAACGCGGCTATTTTATGCGTAGACGGCATTCGTTCAAAAATTAAAAAAGGAAAAGAAAAATCAATTTTTAGTATTTATTATGCTATCCGGTTAAAGATACCCGCCCTTATTTCCACCACCGGTACAACCGTTGCCGGCGCAGTTCCGTTTCTTTTTCTTACGGAGGGAGCTAACACATTAATACGTACTATATCACTTGTCAGCGCCCTTGGAGTAGCATGTTCATTTTTTTGTTCAATTACTGTAATTCCGTCAATTTTATCTATCACACAAAAAACCCGCTTGTGCGGGAAAAAACAAAAAAAATGGGAGAATAAAAATGTTTAATAAAATTAATAAAATAATTTCTATAATATTAACAATAATATTTTTAACTGGAATATTTCCACCTGCTGTTTTTGCTCAACCAACATCAACGCCCCTTGGAGAAGTTAAAGGGATTAACAGAACCGTTATAGACAGCCATTTTAGCAGGGCAGACAGGGAAATAAATCCTGAACGATGGCTTGCGGAAGCAAAATTTGGCGTAACACAAGCAATATGCGCGTGGGAGTTAATCGCAGGCAGTTTATATGAAAATCCGCTCCTTTATGAAGAAGCAAAAGCACAAATTATAAAATGGAGCGATGAAGAACTGGAAAAACGTTTTTCACAATGGCTCATGGGAAGATTTTTTGGTAAAGCGACAGAAGAAGCTCTGCTAAATTTTTCATCACAGCTTAATGAGTCTCAAAAATATTATTCATGGCATCTTGATGAAAATGGAAATGTCATTTTTGACGACAGAACAGGCGATCCTCTTGTAATACGTCCGAATGAAAATGGTAGGGAATTTTCACATGATTTAACATTATGGCGCGGTGAAACCGATGATATTGTTAATAATACAAGCACTTCATTTAATAATGTATTAAATAGTTTATATCCTGAAATATTGGCATATATTCCGGCTGAATCACGCGAATCAATAAGCACGGTTATTTATGAAACTTTTAATGTTCAAAGTAATTTTATAAAACGCGAGTTTGAAAATATCACCGCCAGGGAAGAAAGAATTTTTACAAATCGTCGGACAAGGGATATATGGAGTTTACGAAAAAAAAGCGATGATGAAGCCGCTAAGAAATTCACGGAAAAATTAATTGCAGAAACTGATGAATCATGCAAAAAAGGCATTGAAGAACTAAACGCAAAAATAGAACAAGCTTCCGCTGGTGTAGGCGATCTTACGTTATTGGGCGAAGAATGGCTTAGTATGTACAAAGAACAATTTGAAAGAGGGTTAAAAGCTTGGGAAGACGCGGAAGAAAGATTTTTTATAAGAAGAATTGAATGGGAACAGGAATCTTTTAAATTATTTTCAGAGGGAGAATCCGTATGGCTTTCTGCTTTTAACCAATTTGAAGAAGAAAAACAAAAATGGGAATTAAACGCAAAAGAATTATTCCAAACTGGCGAATCCATGTTTAAAAATATTTCCGAAGATTTTGAAAAAACTATTGCTGACGCAAAAAAAGAATTTGAACAAAACATCGCTATTCGCATAGGAGAAGGAACGAACAAGGTAAAAGCATTAATAGATATGTACCTTATTAGTTCTTCGGCAGCCATTTCCTCAATAGATAACATAAAGTTTTGGCAAAAACAATTTAGCTCTGAAGAAAAAAACGTAAAGGATGCTGATTTCAGCGATTGGGTATCGCAGAAAATAACAAACTTATGGGAAATTTTAGAAAGTTCATATTTATGGAATGGAAATTTTGATAAAGATTATAATAAATTAATACAGTTAAAATCATTAATAGATACAGATCCATCCCCCAATAATGATTCATCTTCTGATAATGATGCGTTAACTGACAATGATGTGTTAACTGACAATTATGTGTTAATTAATAATGATGCGTTAACTGACAATAATGTGTTAATTAATAATGATGCGTTAACTGACAATGATGTGTTAATTAATAATGATGCGTTATCTGACAATGATGTGTTAATTAATAATGATGCGTTATCTGACTATGATGTGTTAATTAATAATGATGCGTTATCTGACTATGAGGATTTTTTAAATTATTTTAATAAAGAATATTCAACATTATTACAAATTCAAAGAATTATTGCGGGAGAAATTACATTATCCGAGCAGATTGCTTTTGCTAAGAATATAAATAGTTATTATTTTAATAAAAATAAATTTGATGTTCTTATTGAAATACAAAAATCCTACAATATGTATCTTTCATATATGGAAAAAAGTCTTGACGCGCGTAACAGAATTTATGATAATTACTCTGAACTTTTTGGGACAGGGGTATTAAAAGACATACTTTCATCTGATACATCAAGTGATGATTTCTATCTGGACGATTATCAAATTGCGTTAATTCGCGCAAAAGCGCTTGTTTTATATTGGGAACGTAAAACAACAATTGCAGAAGCTGTAATGGCTTATGCAAGTGAATTAAGCGCCGGAAGAATGACGGAAGCCGAGGGAATGAAGGCTTGGGAAGAAGCAAAAATATCTTATAATAATTTTCTTTCCATTTATGAAACGGAATTAGGTAAACTAAATGAATTGGGAAATGATATACAAAAACAACAAAATATTTTAAATTCCATAACAAAAAAAATACAAAAAGAAGAAGAAAAGCTTAATGATTTATACTCGTATTATTCCTCGCTCGTTTCCATGTCCGTAGGAAATATGGAAGAATTTTACTCTTCAGACTTTAAAACAAAATATAATAGTCTTGTTGGAAAATATAATAACTACAATAAAACAGGCGCTGATTCAATTTATTTTTTGGCTCTTGAATATGGATTATCATGGGAAATCGCAGAACAACAAGAAGTTGTAGAGGAGATCAAAAAAATATTGGAAACAGATGAGAATCTTTCAGAAGAAGAAATAACGGAATTAAATAATTATTTAACTTTTCTTAGTCCAGAGTCTCAGGACGAGCTTTGGAAAAATACTTGTAATTCTTTATCACAATTATTTAACGATTATGATCTTCAAACTACAGCAAATATATTTCCAGACGTTCAATCATTCTGTTTTGCAATTTTTAACAGACCCGGAGACTTTATGGAAAATACGGCCAAATTCCTAACGGATTTTGATAATTGTTTCCCTGAGATTCATACATGGCTGCAATATGAAATAAACAACTGGAAAGAATCCATTATTAACTATATTACAGCATTCGCCTTTTTTAATAATATTCAACCGAATAAAAGCGCAATGGAATTGGCAGAGTTATACGATGATTTATTGGCTGAATATGATGTTTTGTATAAAGCCGTTACATACAATAATACCGAAACAGACGATTATGAAACTGATGATATTGCAACAAATGATAATACCGAAACAGATGATGATGTAACAGCTCAAATGAATATTGCCTTTAAAGAAATATATGATAAATTAAGAATGTTTATTTATATAAACAACATATCCGAATTATTAGAACAAATAAAATTAATCACATCAACCGAAAATGAAAAACATTGGCGTCAATACTTGTTAAATTATATTACAAGTGATGATTCTTCTATTGAAACAGTTTCATCATTGAAAGAAGGTATTTTAAAGGATGCGTTATATTACGCTTCATATTACACAAACCGAGTTAACGATTCATTTGATATTTATTCTTTAAAAGACAGTTATGTTACAAATATAAACACAAAAATATTAAATGATTTGTATTCAGAAAAAATCAATAGAATAACCTTAGACTTTAACTTATTAAATTCTCAATATAATGAAATAATTAAGGCCGTAAAATTATTAGAATATTCAAAACTATCTAAAAGTGATATTAAAAATAAAATATCTGAAACTGAAGAAGCAATAAATAATAAAGAAACACTGGTAGATTCATTTAGAGATGAATATTTTACTGAAGCGAATAAATTCCTTAATATCGGTTCTCAATACGATGATCAATATAATATTTTAAAAACTGCTCATAACAATGTAGATCAAAAACGGTTTGAATATGAAAAACAAGACGCAATACAAAGATGGGCAAGTACTTCTTATATTAATACTGATAATATTGATCCTGCCCTCTGTAAAGCCAATCTATTAAAGGCGCAAAATGTATTAAGCGTACTTTCTGATATTTCGAATAACACTAATGAAACCTCAAATAATAATCCTAAGTATGAAGCGTTATATACTGCTTATGAACAAAGTTTTTATGAAAATATTAAAATAAATGAAGTTATAGAGATGTTATCATCCGCATATATGCAAAATAAGATGAACAACACGTATTTTTATAAGGAATATCAAAAATATTTGTTTAATCTTGGAATAAATTTTAATTATAAAAATTATTATTTGCCGGAATCTGAAAGCGAATGGAAAATAGAAAATATAATTATAATTAAAGACGGACGTTTGGCTTTTTCAAGAGATGAATCCATGAATCTTATTGGAGTAAATTCCACGAAAGTAATTCCCATTATCGACTTTTTTAGTGAGGCTAAATCGGTAAACGGCGAATATACTGACATAACCGGGTATGAAGAAGCTCTTAGGGGTTTAAGTCAAAGATTGTCTAGACATTTAAATACTCAGGAAAAGTTTGAGCAATGGAGTTATGCGAGGAATTATCTTCTATTAACATTAAAAAATGAGAACAAAAATGTAAAATTATTAGATAATTATCTTTCGTTAGGAGGGGAGTTAACTAATAGAGGATCTCTTGCTTCATTATATATCAAGTCGAATAATATAGGAAATTTAACAACTCTTTCTTCTTATATGGAAAATCATTTTTTTATAAATAATGATACTTTATTCCAAAATGCATGGAATGATTTAAGCGCAGAAGAAAAAGCTGATCTTGAATTCTACGTTATTCTTACATTAACCACAGGTAACGATTACTTTGCTGGTTTTAAAGAAATATATAATTATAAAGCATACGAATATATAAAAACAAAAACTTACTCTTTATATAAAAAAGCGCAAAATATTTTAGATACATGGTATCGGGTTCTTGAATGGCCATTTTGGATTGAAGCAAGAGATGTAAATAAAAGCACATATAACAAGATAATATCATCTTATCAAGAAACAACCGATAAAGTAAATAAATGGATCAATGAATTAAGTAATAATTTAAATTATATTAAATATTTCTCTGAATTATACGCCTCTTCTTGTAATAAATTACATCAACTTGAAGGAACAAATACAGAAGGTTCGAATATTAGTTGGAATGATATTTTATCATCCCTTTCAAAAACAAATATTAAATCCGAAAATATTACCATTGTATATACCTGTTGGACAAAAATGCAAGCAGACAATAAAAACACAGAATATAAAAATGTTTCTGAAGCGCTTATAGCTCTACAAGAATGGACAGATAACAATATATATTACGCAAAAAAAAATCTTGAAGACTATCTGTCTATAGACATGAAAAACCAACAAACTAATGAAGATAATTTTTTATCTATTGTAGACGATTATTTTAAGGGTACGGTGGATATAAATACAGTTAAAACTAAGGCAAATAACGCATATGGTGAAAATACAATTTCAATAAAAAATTATCTTGATAATATGTACAACACATCAATTAACAATTTATCAATGTACATGACTACAGATATTAATTTTAATACATTATTTAATAAATTAGGAGAAGAAATAATATCATTAACTGAAAAAGCAATAACAAACAATTATAAAGCCGAACTAACAGCCAGAGAAGCTGAATGGGAGATGATGAAAAAAGACATAAAGGAAAAATATGATGAATGGAAAAATATAGCGGAAAAAATATTGGAAAATGGAAGAACAGACTGGATGGAAAGCCAAAAAAAATTAGAAAACGCATATAACCATTGGACTTTGAATTTTCAAAACGAATATGAACGTGTTGATAATGAGTGGAATTATGCCTATCTTGCGGGACTTGAAGACAAGGAAGAATGGCTGCAACAGGCATCCGATGCCGCCAATCAAGCGTCATCAGAATCATTTTTATCGCTTATAGGTACTGAAGGAGAAAGGTTATCGCGTTTTATGGACACAAGAGAACCTTTAGGAATTAGGGATGCCATTCCCCAAGCTCAAGCTCTTATGAATGACCTTTTACAATCTGCAGGAATTGTTAATATGGCAAAAACATTTAATTCATTAATTAATTTTACTAACATAACATCCCCGCTTGTTAAACGCGGCGTAGGAGGTACTTCAACATGGGATTCTGCGTTTGTAAAAATAACCGCATCCGATCTGGCAAAAAAAACTAACAAAGAAATTGCCAACAACGAATCCAAAAAACTTGCTTACAATGCCCGTATAACCGCGAATGAAGCAATCAAAGGCCTGTATGACTCGGTAAATACAGCTAATCAAAATACTAAAAATAATATTGATAATACTTTTATTTTTAAAGGCCTCTGGAGAAAAAACGGAAATGACTATGTAAAAGATATAATTAAAGGTTCTACGCTATTTCAGCCGGTTATTTCCAAAACAGTAACAATTACCGGTTATGAAAATTACACAATGGAACATGTAACATTAAAAACTAATTTAGATGAAAATTATATTTCCGGTTTAGATTCAATTGCAATACAGGGATTAATTAATAATGTTTATATTGAAGTACAAACAATCACAGAAGAAATATTCGGAAGAGGTGAAGATACAAATGGAATTGGACAAAAGCAATATCTTGGAAAATTCGAGATACACGTAGGATACGGTCCAACGCAAAAACAACTGAAAAAAGCAACCACAGTCAGAAGCGAAATGTTTTCCGATGAAGGCTCAGGACAAATGGGACGGCTTATGTCAGATTATCAATATTGGGATGTCATTGATAAAGCAGGAAGCGCTGAAATTGGATTAGCCCCATGGGATAAAAGAATGTGGAATGATGAGGGAAGTTGGTTTGTCGCGCCTTCTCTTCGCACTGTTGGTACAATTGCAGGTTCAATAGCGGCAGGTATAGTCTCAGGTGGGACAGGTTTTGCAGCATTAGCGTTATCTGTCGGTCTTAGTTCCGCAAGTGAAATTGCCTTTGGAACTCTTGATTTATGCGGCGGATATAAATCAATTGATGAAGTTGCATTTAATGTTGGTAAAACCATACTGACAAATACTGTAACTTTTAAATTAGGAGGCGCTTTTAATGGCGTACAAGGAGAATCTATAGGACTTATAAAAACTGCCGTGAATAATGCCGGTACTCCCTTTAATCAAGTACTTGCACAAACAATGATGACAGGAGCACAAACCTTTACAACAGGAATTGCCACAAGCGCGATGAGTGCAGTCACTTACAATGGCGGAAGTTTTGGCTTTTCAGGAGAAATTTTTACCGCAGGCATGAAAGGGATGCTTACCAATTCGCTTGTATCCATGACAGGCGCTTTCACCTCTACCGGATTAACAGCCCTCAATAGCGGATTAGATTATAGCAAATTAAAAGGGTTTAACGACCTAAACCAAACCGATCTTAAAACTCTTAACGGGCTTATCGGCTCTCTTGCAGGACAGGGAGTAAATTATGCGTTAGGAAATGACTTTACCTTGAATGTGCTAAATTTAAGTTTATTACCCGGGAAAAATTACAATAGCGGTCTTCTTGAACTTCACCTTGGACGTAATGGTATAAGCATGAACATTGGAACAGGCGGCGCAAATGTCAGCATTGATAATTTAGCCAGCGCTTACAGAGGCGCTCAGGTATGGGATGTAAATACAAAGATAACCAATTATGGGAATAAAAATGATTTTGACGCATTAACATCTTTACGCCTCCAATACGGTTACGGAGACGATGTACAAAAAAAGCAATTGTGGGATATACTTAAAGGCGAAACATTAATTAATACCAATACCGAAGGAGATTTTGTTGCACAAACCACAATTAATGAGGACGGAAAAAGAGTGATAAATCTGGCAGGCTATGAAAAAGGTATGAGTAATGAGGAACAATTTCTTCTAGGAACAGTACTTGGATATGAAGCGTACAGAGACGGGTATACTATTGGACAAACAGATGCATCAGGTAATTTGGTAACTTATACTGCACAGACAGAGGAATTTAGAAATGCTCAAATTAAAAAGCTGATGATGGGAGATCGTATTCAAGAAGAAAATAATTGGTTTTATGAAAAATATGAAGGGTTGGCACAAGAAAGTGTTTCATTAAGAATTGCACAATTAACTAAAAATATGCAATCGTTTTATGATTATTTGGAATATAATTACGATAATGACAAAGATTATTTTTGTTTACATACATCAACTAAAAATGATTATCAAAATAATTATAAGAATACCCTTCTTTTTGGTTCGTTAGATAAAGATAAAGTAGAAGAAATAAATGCACAAAGATTACAGGCGGCTTTTGAAAGATATAATGCAAAGAAAAATCCAACTGGTGATGAAGAAAAATCTCAAAAATTATATGATGAATTTATAAATAGTAAAAAACTTAGAGATGATTACGGATATTCTGCAATGAGTGTATATACCATATCTAGTGTCGGATGTATGTTTATGTCTACAAAATATTTAATTGAAGCAATTACCAATAAAGATGTTAATACACTTGAACTGCATCAATTTATTAAAGATAAAAAGCTATATGATGGTTATAATTTGTTATCTAACTTGAGAATAGAAGAAATCATTAATAAATATACAAATAACGAGTATGATGTAAAATATATGGAAGATCTTAGTAATAAACTAATGAATGCATATCAAATATGTGAAAATATAACCAAAATTGAAAATCCGACCAATGAAAAGATATTCATTGAAAGGCAAAAAATTGAACAGCAATTAATTGAAACATTAAATAGAATTGAATCACCAAATGAAAAATATGTTATACATCTAAGAGTACAAGAGCCTGGAAACAAGAATGCAATTATTCATTCTGTAGCGGTATCAAGCATTGAATATGCATACGATGATAAAAGAAATATTACCGGTATAAAACGAATATATGTAGCAAATCCATTCAATAGTAGTACTCATTTTAACGGTAGATTATACTATTTACCAGATGAAATTGCCCGTTGGGATGTTTATAAGGTTAATAAATAATAAATTATTAGGAGGATATATGAAAAGATTAATTTATTTAGCCCTATTCTTTATGGTTTCCCTGTCTCTTTTTGCACAGGAAAAATATGACTGGCTTATTAAGCATAATTGGTTTCTGGAAACTGAGTTATTCGACAGAAATGAACCTTATTCGGTAATTTTTCGTAAATTAGAAGTATTACCCGATATTACAATGTACCAAGAACGTCTTAGAAAAGAAAGATTTTCTTTATTATATCAAACAGATAAACCAGATAAGCTTTTCATTGTGGAAGATACCCTTTCTAAAGGTGTTTATGATTTGGAATTTAATGAAAAATATACCTCTTTAGAGTTGGTGAAAAACGAAGTAGGTTATGGACAACAAGACAGAGTCGGTAAACAGGAAAATAAAAATTATCCACTTGTTGGTATTTGGGGAGAGTTACCGTATTTAACTGAATACCGCATTGTTGATTCTAAAGGTTGTTTTATTTATATGGAAATTGAAAACCAATTTAAACCTTGGGTAATACGTAAAGGAACCTATCTATTAAAACAAATAAATGAAAAAACATTTGAAACCGTATCTTCCTTCCCCGACGGACGTTTAAGGCTCACGGTAGAGAATGAAAGACGAATCATTTTAACACCTTTATTCACATTGCCTAAAGACGAAAAAGGAAGACTTGATCCATTAATAATACGCCGTTGGCCATAATTAATTAGCTTTCCTACCCAGGCAAAACAAACGCGCATAAAGCCAAGTTTTGCCTGGGTTCATTCCTCTTGACAAAACTTAATCTAATAAATAATCTGCCATAAAAGGGGATAAGAATAACAGTTGAAAACAATTTTCGTAGTAGATGACAGCGATACAAACTTGGCAACGGCGGAAGAGGCTTTAGAAGACAACTTTAATGTGATGACTGTTCCGTCTGCGGCGAAAATGTTCGCTCTTTTAGGGAAAATTAAGCCGAATTTGATACTATTAGACATAGAAATGCCCGAAATGGACGGATTTGAGGCTCTGGAAAGGCTAAAAACTGACAATTGGGCGGATATTCCGGTAATTTTTCTTACGGGAACCATAAACGCATCCATTGAAGAAAGAAGCTCGGCACTGGGCGCGGTCGGCATTATTACAAAGCCGTTTTCTCAATCTTCACTGCTAGAACAGATAAATTTAATTATTTAATACCATTTTGATCAATAATCGCTTATAATTAATAGTATCTGCCATTAAAATGGCAAATACTATAGGGAACATCTTCTGGAGGAGCAATTTGCAGCAAAAAACTGAAAAAAAACGGGTAATAAATACCGTTAGTATTCAAATGCTCATCATTGTTATCGCTTTTATAGTAATGGGCGTATCAAGCTTCATTTTTGCAAGCACTATTGAACACAGACATCTGGTAAAAGACGCGGAAAATGCCCTTGCTTTTACAGAGGCGGAAATAGTTTCAAATTTGCTGGAACCTGAGACTTTTCTTGACGGCTATTCAGAAACAATCCGCAGTATGCTCCTAAGAGGCGAGAAAGAAGAAATTTTATCCTCCTATATGGTATCTATTACCAATTTATTTACGAAAGATAGAGAACGTATAACTGGGCTAAACACTACCCACGGTTACTTTTTTACATGGGGCGGAAAATACCTGCCCGGAAGAAAATGGACACCACCGGAAAATTTTTCACCTAAGAATCAACCATGGTATAAAAGAGCAATTGACGCAAATGGGAAAATTATCCTTTCTGAGCCATATAGGGACATACAGACAAAGAAAATAATCATTACATTTTCTCGTTACCTTACGGATGATAACGATAAACCGTTGGCAATAATATGTCTTGATGTAGAACTAAGCAGAATTTCTAAAAGGGCAATATCAATAAATTTGACAGAAAGCAGTTATGGAATTTTAATTAATAACAAAATGGTAATTATTGCCCATCCCGAACCGGGCTTTATTGGCACAAAATTACAGGATGCCAACAGCGGTATTGCGCAATTAACTACTGAGTTGGAAAATGGCATGAATGTATCAGAACGCCGCCTTAAAAATTATATGTACGAAGATTCCGTAGTTTATTTCATAAAAATTAAATATGATTGGTTTTTAGGCATTGTAATACCCGTTAAAGAATATTACAAAAGCGTAAACAACATGGCGATATTCCTTATAATAATTGGTTCTTTATTAGCATGGGGATTATGTACAATGTTATACTACATTACACAAGCAAAAATGAAGTCTGATATGAGAAACCAGCAAAAAAGCAACTTCCTTGCCACAATGAGTCATGAGATACGCACTCCTTTAAACGCTATTTTAGGCATGACTGAAATTCAAATGCAAGACCCATCTCATCCTCCGTCTACAAGCGAGGCGTTTATTAAAATAAATAATTCAGGTAATTTACTTTTAAATATCATCAATGACATATTGGATCTTTCAAAAATTGATGCTGGTAAACTGGAACTTACACCGGTAAAATACGAAGTTGCAAGGCTGATTAATGACATTATACAATTAAATTATATCCGTTATGTGAGTAAACCTATTGATTTTAAAATAGAAGTAGATGAAAACATTCCTGCATTCCTTGTTGGCGATGATCTTCGCATTAAACAGATCTTAAACAATTTACTTTCCAACGCTTTTAAATATACGGATGAAGGTCAGGTTACGCTTTCGGTTAACGCTGAATGCGTAGGGCGCGGCGGCGGGGCCGTCATTGTTACCCTTATTTTTCAAGTAAGCGATACCGGACAGGGGATGACATCCGAACAGGTAAGCAAGCTTTTTGATGAATATACGCGTTTCAATATGGAAGCTAACCGTACAACCGAAGGCGCCGGACTTGGTATGACCATTACGCGAAACCTGGTAGACTTAATGTACGGAAAAATAAATGTTAAAAGCGTGATTGATGAAGGTACGGAAATAACTGTCAGACTGCCTCAAAAAACAGACGGTATAGGCATTAGCGGAATTATCGGCAAGGAAATGGCGGATAATTTGTGTCAATTTAAACTTAATAACTCAATACAATCAAAGAAAGCGCAAATAACCCGCGATTACATGCCTTATGGATACATACTTATTGTAGACGACGTAGAAACTAATTTATATGTCGCAAAAGGCTTGATGACTCCTTATGGTCTTAAGATTGATCTTGCAACAAGCG
>Ga0268262_10002567_pt1 | contig 20834 bp, 22 predicted proteins | sample TergutNc150P3_FD_190354 | JGI IMG/M metagenome (GOLD analysis project Ga0268262, IMG submission 190354) | Nasutitermes corniger P3 segment gut microbial community from laboratory colony in Florida, USA - Nc150 P3 (SPAdes) (version 2) | ecosystem: Host-associated > Arthropoda: Insects >... | reverse complement strand
CGCCTTTGTAGGTTGTTCTGCCTACCCTGTCTTGTTAATAAAAACGATAGGTATATTCTACATTTCTGGTAAAAACGTATGATTATGGGCAGAACAGCCCTTTCGGTTTTACCGCAAAGCAAGTTCTCCCGATATTCATAAATTTTAATTTCGGCAAGAGGGCAATGGTGCTTGATTGCAATATGAAAGGAGGGTATTATGCCTCAAAATCATCCTGCTGATATGCAGAATGCTAACAAAGGAGTGTCGGGACAAAACCAGACGCACGCCCAAAATCAAGGGAATCGTGGCGCGCAAATGAATCCCACTCCAAACTCTGCCAACCAATATAAAGGTGGCAACGGCGGGAACAAATAATAACCCGTTTTCTATAATTATTTTAGAAAAACGGATTATTAGATAACAGCAGAGCAATGTTTCTGCTGTTATTTTTATGTTAGCACGACGGCATAATTTCGAATAAATTACTTCTCTGGAAAAACCAAACGCTCTACGCCTGCAACTCCATATCGCTTTTGCCGTGCTTGCAAATCGGACAAACGAAATCGTCGGGCAAATCGCCGTCGGCTTCGTGGATATATCCGCATATCTTGCAGACGTAGGTTTTCTTGCCGGACGTTTGCGGTTTTGTCGCAGGTTTGGGCTTAATATTGTCAAAATAATACTGATACGAAAGCGAAGCGGCGTTTGACAAAACCGCCGATTCCGTAATTTCTGCTATAAAAAGCGTGTGCGTTTCAAAATCGCTTGAGTTTATTACTTTCGCCGAGAAGAAAGCGTTTGTGTTTTGCTTGACATAATACAACTTGTTTTCGCTCCTTTCGCAAAAACTTTCAAAACCGCCGAATTTATCCGCGTCGCGTCCGCTCTGAAAGCCAAAGCGCTTAAAAATATCGAAAGACGAGTCCGTCGTAAGCGCGCAAACGTTGAAAACTTTTGAGTTTGCGATTAAATCGTGCGTAAAATTCGCTTTGTTTACCGCGACGGCGATTCGTTTTTTCGGCGAATCCGTAACTTGCATAACCGTATTGATAATACAGCCGCCGTCTTTGCCGTTTTGCGCCGAAGTTAAAACAAACAGCCCGTAAGTCAATTTGAAAAACGCGTTCGGCTCTATTTTGTTTGTGTGCGTCGCCGTCGCGGTTGCGGACGAATTTTGCGCCGAAAGCGAATTTGCCACGGCGTCAGCCAGATTTTGGATGTCCGCCAAATCGTTTTCTTTTACGCTCGATTTAATAGAGACGACGTTTTCTAAGAAAGTTATGTTTTTGAGCGGCGACAAAATATCCTTCATCTTTTTTGCGGACTGCGCCGACCACGTACCGTTTTCGATAAACGCGACGGTGCGGTTCTGCAAATTATGCGCGGCTATATCGTGAAGAAGCGTTTCCATACTCACAAAAATTCCGGCGTTGTAAGTAGTGCTTGCAAAAACGATATGGCTTAATTTGAACGCCTGCGAAAGCGTAAAAGACGGATGCGAAACCGAAACGTCGAACATAACGATTTTTTTTACGCCTTTTTCGGCAAGTTTTACGGCAAAAATATTCGCCGCGTTTTCGGTATCTCCGTAAATCGAAGCGTAAGCGATTAAAACGCCTTCTTCTTCGGGCGTGTAGGAACTCCACTTTTGATATTTGTCGATAAACCAGCCCAAATTCTTACGCCAAATCGGTCCGTGCAGAGGAAGCAGCGCCGATATTTCAAGCGTAGCCGCCTTTTTTAGAACCGCCTGAACCTGTGCGCCGTATTTCCCGACGATATTAGTATAGTAGCGGCGCGCCTCGTCCAGAAAATCATGCTCGAAATCTGCCTCATCGGCGAAAATGTTTCCGTTAAGCGTCCCGAATGTGCCGAAAGCGTCGGCGCAATAAAGATATTTGTCGAAAGAATCGTAGGTCATCATAACTTCGGGCCAATGAACCATAGCCGCCGTATAAAAAACGAACTTATGCTTTCCCGTACAAATTTCATCGCCCTCTTTAACGACAAGCGCCGATTTGTCCGCATCGAAATTGAAGAACTGTTTAATCATCGAAACAGTTTTTGCGTTGCCGACGATTTTTACGTCGGGGTAGCGCAATACCAATTCGCCAAGCGTCGCGCAGTGGTCGGGCTCTACGTGGTTTATTATTACGCAGTCAAGTTTTCCGTTTTGCAAAAGATGTCGCAAATTTTCAAAAAATACGCCGCTAACCGATTTATCTACGCAGTCGAGCAGTACGGTTTTCTCGTCGCAAACCAAATAGGAATTGTAAGAAACGCCGTTTGGAATAGGAAACGCGCTTTCAAACAGCGCCAAACGTTTGTCGTTTGAGCCGACCCAAAAAACGTCGTCGTTAATTTTTCTCGTGTTGTGCATAAAACACCCCCGTTTATCTATAAATTATGCTTGAAAATACTATTCGCGACGTTTGCGTACGTAAAAGCGAGCGTTTATTTTGAAGACCAAACAATATTAGACCTCTTTGGAAGCAATGGTAAAACGAAAATTAATGAAAATTCGTTTGTAATCCCTTTTCGCTTGCAGGGAGATGAAAAATTTATTATTTTTCGTTTCAAGAAAACTTAAATTCGGAGCGTAATAATGGCTGTTGAAATACCCGTCGTAAAATTCAAAAGCAAAGAAGGCGAAAAAATATTGTCTCAAATTGAAATCGGTCGAAGAAATAGGAACGAAGAAGTCGAAAAAGCGGTTCGTGAAATTCTTGACGACGTCGCCCAAAACGGCGATAAAGCGCTTTTTGAATACTGCGAAAAATTCGACGGACGGAAATTGACCGCAAAAAGCGTACGTTTGCAAAAAAAATATATAAGTTCGCAGGCGCAAAAAATCGACAACGAACTCGCCAAAACTATAAAAGAAGCGGCGAAAAGAATTTTTGATTATCACAGAATGCAAAAAATAGACGCCTCGTTTTCGCTTGAAACAAACGAGGGAGTTTTGCGGCAAAAAATCTTGCCTCTTCGGCGCGTCGGACTTTATATCCCCGGCGGACATACGGTTTATCCTTCGACGGTCTTGATGAACGCTATCCCCGCCAAAATAGCGGGCGTCAGAGAAATAGCCGCCGTTACGTCCTGTCGTGAAGGCGATTTGCATCCGGCGCTGGCGTTTGTTTTCGATTTGCTGGAAATTGACGAAATTTACCAAATCGGCGGCGCACAGGCGGTCGCGGCTATGGCGTTCGGCACGAAATCCGTTCCCGCGGTGGATAAAATTGTAGGACCGGGGAACAGTTTTGTCGCGGCGGCGAAAAAAACGGTTTATGGAACCGTAGATATCGACTGCGTAGCCGGACCGAGCGAAGTGGCGATTTGGGCGGACGAAAGCGCAAATCCCACGTGGACGGCGTTGGATTTGCTTTCGCAGGCGGAACACGGAAGCGGCGACGAAACGGCTGTTTTGATTAGCCAAAACGCGGATTTCGCGCAAAAAGTCAAAACGGCGCTGTTGGACGAAATTGAAAAGTCGCCCGTAAAAAACGTTTTTAAGAAATTATCAAAAAACGCTATTTGTATTTTTATCACCGAAAACGACGTCGAATCCGCCGACCTTATTAACAAAATAGGACCCGAGCATTTGGAAATTTTAACAAAAGAGCCGGAAAGCGACCTTGAAAAAATAGAAAACGCCGCGGCGATATTTTTGGGAAACTTTTCGCCCGTTCCCGTCGGAGATTATTTTGTCGGCACAAATCACGTTTTACCTACCGCCGCCGCAAGCAGATACGCTTCACCGCTCGGCGTGGACGATTTTTGCAAAAGGATTTCAATTGCAAAAATTTCTGAAAACGGACTTAAAAGCGCGGCGCGGCATATTTCGCGTTTTGCAAGAGCGGAAAACTTCATCCACCACGCCTTAACGGTCGAAAGGAGAGTCGGGAAATGAAAAAGTATTTAAATTGTTTCGACGAATCATTATGAAACGTTTGTAAAATTATATTAAAATGTAGAGAATAGAAACGTTTTGTTCTTTTTTTGTCAGAGAAATGATATTTTACGCGGAAATTTATATAAAAGGTCGTTTATGAGTGAAGAATTATTACAAAGAGATTTGACGCATCCGCCCAAATTTGGACGGTGGGATTTTTATAATATCGGCGCTACAACGGTAAAAGCATTGAAAGAACACGGAATTATTCGTAATATAGGTTACGGTAATGAAGAAAAAAAGAAAGTAGATGCTTTGATCGTGTTAAAAAAGAAAGTAATTGCTGTTATTGAATATAAAAAACCGTCTGAATTTAAAACGACAGAACAAAAAAACAAAGCAATTAAACAAGAATTGGAAGTTGCTCGAAAACTTAATGCAAACATTTTTATTGCTACCGACACCAAAGAAACTGTTTGGGTTAATGTTGCTACAGGAAATAGAATTAAAGATGAGAATAACAAAGAACTAAAAACGAACTTTGACCTCAAAGACGAAAAACTACCCGATTTATTTGAAAAGATAATTGTCTCAATTAATGAAAAGAACGACCAAATAAAACCCAAAGAATTAGTAAATCCAACTGATTTAGCAAAACAAGTTTGGCAAGATATATGGGCTGTGAGTGGTGCTACGCCAGAAAACTGTCTTTACACTTTTGTGGAATTGTTCATTTTTAAATATTTGAGTGATTTAGGCGTTTTGCAAGGGATGTTTAGCTTTTATACGCTTTACAACAGTTATAAAAACAATACTGCCGAAGAAGTACTTGAAACCTACGCACAAACAATCCGTCCAAAAATAAAAACCTTATTCGAGGAAAACCCAATTGACCATACAACAATTATCAATGGAACTATATTTGTGAGTAAAGATCAAAAAGCAGTAAAAGGATACAGTACTGTCTTTAAAAAAATATTAGAGAAATTTAATGATTATGGCAAACTTGAAAATATCGACTATGATTTCAAAAGTCAGCTGTTTGAAAGCTTTTTGAAAGAAAGTATTAGCAAAAAAAATTGGGGACAATTTTTTACACCTCTAAAAGTAGTTCGCGCTATTGTTGAAATGGCAAAAGACGAAATTAAAGAAGATGCGAAAATTTGCGACCCTGCTTGTGGCGTGGGAAAATTCTTATTAGAACCGATTATTACGAAACTTGACCGTTTTTATGAAATCAAAAATGGAAAATTGATTTCTAAAATAACTATTCACGGTTTTGACAAAGGATTTGACAAAGACGAACAAAAAACTATTATTTTGGCAAAAGCCAATATGTTAATTTATTTTTCGGATTTGATTAAAGATAATCCAACAATAACAACAGAGTTTTCCGACCTATTTAATAATAGTTTCTTACTGCAAACAAACTCAATTTTAGGTACGCTTTCTGCACCTGCCAACGAACAATACGACTTGATATTAACAAACCCGCCGTATGTTACAAGCGGCAGTAGTAATTTGAAAGAAGAAATTAAAAAAGACGGTGAACTTATAAATTATTTCAAAGTCAATGCAATGGGTGTAGAGGGGCTGTTTATGGAGTGGATTATTCGATCTTTAAAACCCAATGGAAAAGCATTTGTCGTTGTTCCAGATGGAGTTTTTAATCGCCAAAACGATAAAAATTTGCGCCAATTTATTATTGACGAATGTTTTATTGACGGCATTATTTCTTTACCGTTAAATACATTTTTTACCACAAATAAAAAGACCTATATTCTTTGCCTTACAAAAAAAACCGATAAAAAAGAAATACAAAAAACACCTATATTTACTTATCTTGTAAGTGAAATAGGCGAAAGCAGAGATGTTTATCGGTTTAGCATTGAGCAGGACGATTTGAGCGAAGCTGTAACTTTATATTCTTTTTTCAAAGGAAATAAAACAGGCTTTGAAAAAATAAATGTAGATAAGAGATGTAAGGTATTGCCATTTTCTAAATTTTCTACAACCATTGAGCAAAGTTGGATAATTGACAAATGGTGGTCAGAAGAAGAGAAAATAGAATTAGGTATTAGTGATAAAAAAGAAAAAATCGGTTTACTTGAATTTTCTGTAATAATTGAAGATATTGCATTATCAATTAAAAGTTTTCAAGAGGAAATACAAGAGTTGTCCGAAAAAAAAAAAACTAATATAAAAATAGAAATATACAAAGTAAAAGATTTATTCAATATTGATAAAGGCAAATCAAAATACACAAAAAAATATGGCGATATAAATAAAGGCAATTATCCTGTTTATTCAGCGTCAAATAATGCTCCGCTTACATTTATTAATACTTTTGATTTTGATGGAAAATTTTTAACTTGGGCTACTAATGGTTTTGCCGGTTATATAATGTTAATTGACGGAAAATTCTCAATTAATGCGGATAGAGGATTGCTAAAACCCAAGCACGAAAATATAAACATTCAATACATTAAATCTGTTCTTGAGCCAAAATTAAGAGAACTAGCAAAAGGACGCAAAGGAGAAAAAGGAGAAGACGAATTTACAAAAGTTTATCCCTCAATGATTGAAAATATTGAGGTAGAAATGTTTATAGATGAAAATGGAAAGTTTGATATAGAAAAACAAAATGAAATTGCAGAAAAATATGAATATGTTATGGAATTAAGAAAAAAAATAGATAATTACAAAAAACAGATAGAGAAATTGAATGTTGAGGTAGAAGAAAATTACGATTACAAAGCAGAAAAACTTGATAAATTATTCAACATAGAAAAAGGCAAATCAATCTATACAAACGAATTTATTACAAAAAACAAAGGAATATTTCCATTATATTCCTCCCAAACAACCAATGACGGAATAATTGGGAACATAAATATTTTTGATTATGATTGTCAAGCAATAACTTGGACTACAGATGGCGTTCACGCAGGAACAGTTTTTTTAAGAAATGGTAAATTTAGTATGACAACTCATTGTGGTGCCTTAATCCTTAAATCTAACGCAAAAAATGTTTTGTTGGATTATGTTTATTTTTATTTAAAAAACAATTTAAAACAATTTGCAGTTGGTGAACAAAATAAAAGGATAACAACCTCTATTATTAAATCAAGTGAAATCTCAATTCCTGTCAATTCCGAAGGCGAATTTGACTTACTTGTTCAACAACAAATTGCCGAAAGATACCGCAAAATAGAACAAATTAAAAAAAATATCTCGAAAGAGTTGGATAAAATTGCAAACATTGAGATAGATTTTGATTGAGAATTTGTTTTACTTGTGAATAATTATGCAGAAAATAGAAATTACCGCCAACGAAGCGCCGCAAAGGGTAGACAGGTTTTTAAGCAAGTATCTGAACGATGCGGAAAATTCGGTAATTTATCGGCTTTTGCGCAAAAACATCGTCAGAATTAACGGAAAAAGAGTAAAAGAAAACGCGATTTTACAAGCCGGCGACGTTTTGACAATCTCGCTTTCGCAAGAGCAGATTTCACAACTGCAAAAAGAAGAAACGCCGGTTTTCGCACGGGAATTAAACTTGAACATAGTTTATGAGGACGACGAAATTCTAATTGCGGACAAACCCGTCGGACTTTTGACGCATCCCGATAAATCCGAATACAAAAATACGCTTGCGACGCAGGTTCAGACCTGTCTTAAACGTCTTTGCACAAAAACTTTTCGCCCCGCGCCGATTCAGCGGCTTGACAAAAACACGAGCGGACTCGTAATATTTGCAAAAACGTACAACTCGCTTCAATTTTACAACGAGAAAATGCGAAACCGCGAAATTGAAAAAAAATATTTGACGATTGTCGAAGGAGAAATAGAAAAAGACGGAGAAATAAAAGGATTTTTGGAAAAGGACGAGAAAAAAAACAAGGTTTCTTTGTCGCAAAACTCTTTAGACAATTCAAAGTTCGTGCATACGAAGTACGCGGTAAAAGAGACGAAAAACGGGTTTTCGCTGTTAGAAATAACGCTTTGTACGGGGCGTTCTCATCAAATCCGCGTATCTATGGAATATATAGGACATCCGATTGTCGGCGATAGAAAATATAATCTGTCGGCGCAAAACACGCAGGCAAAACAGCAACTGCTTCACGCGTATAAAATAACGCTTGCGGACGGGCGGGTTTTTGAGTCGAAATCGGAGCGGATTTTTGAGTTTTGGAATAAAATATGAGCAGGCGCCGGGAATTTTCCAACGCCTGCCCAAACAAAACTTATCTGTATTCTTCCCACTCGGGTTCGCTGTTGAAAACCCAGTCGTAGTAGTCGCGCATCGTAAGTTTTTTAGCCGCCGCTTCGTCCAAAACCACTATGCAGTGTTCGTGCAGTTGCAGCGCCGACGCGGTAACCGCCGCGCACAACGGACCTTCGACCGCCTTTGCGATAATATCTGCTTTGCTGTCGCCGGTCGCAAGCAAAACCGCTTTTTTGCTTCCCAAAATGGTATTTACGCCCATAGTAATCGCTCTCTTGGGCATCATTTCCGGTTTTGGAAAAAGCGGCGAATTCTGCTCGATTGTCGCTTTTGTAAGCGCTTTTACGCTTGTCGGCGAACGCAAAGACGACATCGGTTCGTTAAATCCGATATGCCCCGACGTACCGATTCCCAGCAGTTGAAAATCAATGCCGCCGGATTTGCGAATGCTGTCTTCGTATCGGCAACATTCTTCCTGCAAGTTTTTAGCCATTCCAAGCGGAACGTTGGTCTTTTTCTTGTTGATATTCACGCGGTCGAACAGAAATTTGTTCATATAGGAACGATAAGAGTTCGGGTCTTCCGGCGCAAGCCCGACGTATTCGTCGAGATTAAACGACGAACAGCGCGAAAAATCGACCTTTCCCGCTTTGTGCATATCGACGATTTTATCATAAACGATTTCCATCGTTCTTCCCGTCGCCAATCCCAAAACCAAAGACGGTTTTTCGTTGACCGCCTTCACCGTAAGTTTCGCCACCAAATCGGCGGCTGAATCCGCATTCTTGCGAACGATAATATCCATAGAAACACTCCTTTTTTGTATAAAGTTTAATAACCGACAATAACTAACATACGAAATTATTGACGCGTTTGTCAAGAAAAACGTTAAAAACGAGAGAAAAAAACTTTTTATTCGCGTAATTTTTACTTCGTTGCTATTTTTTTAATCCCTGAATTTGCTTTTTTGCCGCATCAAATGTTATTTTATCGGCATGCGGTTTTTCTATAAAGCGAGGCTATTTATGGTTTTTGAGAAAAAAAGAATAAACGGACAATACTTTACGGAATATAACCCATTCAAAAACGACGCTTTTATAGAATGGGCGACAAAATGCGACATCAAAAACAATGTCGTTTTGGAACCGTTTGCAGGAAGCAACAATTTAATAATTATGTTGCAAAAAATGGGGTTTATAGAAAAATTTGTTTCGTATGACATAGAGCCTAAAAACCACAACGTCAAATTTAGAGATACGATTTATGACTTCCCACAAGGATTTGAAATTTGCGTAACAAATCCTCCGTATCTGGCGAGAAATTCCGCCACGCGTCGTTCTTTGCCGTTTCCCGACACTTTCCACGACGACTTGTACAAGTTTTCTTTAGGTAAATGCTTGGAAAGTTGTAAATATGTTTGTGCAATTATTCCCGCTTCTTTTTTGAACGCCGGATTGTTTCGCAACAGATTGAGTCATTATGTTTTATTGAATTCAAAAATGTTCAACGACACGGAACACCCCGTCTGTTTGTCTCTATTTGATAGTTCGTCAAAAGACATAAAAATTTACGAAAATGAAAAATATTTGGGTTTGATGAGCGAGTTTGAAAAGAAAGTTCCGAACGTTCATAACGATTTACCTATAAAATTCAATGAAAAAAACGGAAATTTAGGATTGTTGGCCATAGACAATACGACTGAACCGTCAATAAAATTTTGCGAAGGCAGAAAAATAAATCCGGAAAAAGTGTGTGTCAGTTCACGCAGTTTAACAAGGATATTGATAGATTGCGACGTAGAAAAGACAATAAAAAAACTAAATGACTACTTGAATAGTTTTAGAGAAGAAACACACGACTTGTTTTTGACACCTTTTAAGGGGCTTCGTAAAGACAATAAATATAGGCGGCGTCTTGACTTTGCGTTAGCGCGTAAATTTATAAATGAGGTGTCGGCGTGTTAGATTACGAGAAAGAGTACGAGAAACGGCTGAAGCAAAACGTTAGAAATGTAGTGAACGAGATAGATACTGTCGATATGAAACTCAAAATTGCAAATTGGGCGGAGAAATTCGGTTACGCTTTTGAAAAAGTCCTTGAAAAAATAAAAAAAGATACTATGTTTCGTTGCGTGTTCGCAAAAGATCCGGCTAAACAAAATTTGTACCAAACAATAGCGGCAGAGTACATAAAAGGCATTAGTTTTGTCAAAAATTTTAAAGTTTTACCGGTCGGCGGCGATAATGCTTTGTATTTGATAAACGGTAAACTTCTAACCGGAAAAATTTTGGCGACAAGTCCAAAAGAAACAAAATCCATAGATTTTGAATGGCAAACCGGAAGATGGAGAGTTCTTGCATCACACAAATACACAAAAGCCAACGGCGGAGCGCAAGATAATCAATATTTGGACATTCAGAATTTTATGAAAAACGCTCGCGACAACAATTTGAAAGAAACTATTTTTATAGCTATTTGCGACGGCGATTATTATTTGACAAAAGACACGGCAACGGGACACAATACAAAATTAGAAAGATTGGAACAATTAAAAGGACAAAATTCTTATGCAATAAGCATAAACGAACTTGAAAATTTTTTGAAAAATATTTATTCGGACTAACTTACCGCTACAAGATAATATATATCCGCCGATATGCAAGATTTTTTTGCAAACGAGAGAAAAAACTTTTTATTAGCGTAATTTTCGCTTTATCGCCGATAAAAAATATTGTTAAATTATAGAAATAAACCAAACAAAAATTCACTTTTTCGAGGCTATCCCAAATTTTGTACAAATCAGTTGCCGAGAATTATTTTAACATTTTTATATAAGAGGAATTTATGCCTAATTACAAATTGGGACATAAGAACTTGCCGCAGAATAGTCGCGTAAATTCTTTTCGTTTCGGCGTATGTGCAGACCGCTTCGTCAAGTAAGGATGAAAACTCTCAAGATTTTGTTTATTATTAAAAAAATCATTTAATAATAAAAAGGGAATAGAAAATGATATTTCTAATCCCTTTTTATTGTGCGACAGGCACTATTCAAACTCGCCTGTTTTCAAATTCTTACGAATTTTTTGTCAAATTACATCATTCCGTCGTATCCGCCCATACCGCCCGCAGGCATAGCAGGCGCTTTTTTGTCGGAAGGAGCGTCGCTTACAAGCGCTTCCGTCGTCAAAATAAGCCCTGCTATGGACGCCGCGTTTTCAAGCGCGGTTCTGGTTACTTTTACGGGGTCTATAACGCCCGACTGATACAGATTTTCGTATTTGTCGGTGTATGCGTTGTAGCCGAAATCGCCTTTGTTTTTACGAACTTCGTTTACCACTACGCTCGCTTCCTGTCCGGCGTTCGCGACAATCTGACGAAGCGGTTCTTCAATCGCTTTACGGACAATATCGACGCCTAATTTCTGGTCTTCGTTTTCGACTTTAACGCTGTCCAAAACGTGAGAGACGCGAATAAGCGCTACTCCGCCTCCGGGGACGATACCTTCTTCAACCGCCGCCCTGGTGGCGTGTAAAGCGTCTTCTACTCTGGCTTTTTTCTCTTTCATTTCGGTTTCGGTAGCCGCGCCGATTTTAAGAACCGCGACTCCGCCGGCAAGTTTTGCAAGACGTTCCTGCAATTTTTCGCGGTCGTAATCCGAAGTGGTGTCTTCGATTTGCTTTTTAATCTGCGAAATTCTCGCCTGAATTTCCTTTGAATCGCCGGCGCCTTCGATAACCGTAGTATTTTCTTTTTCTACGGTGATTCTTTTGGCTTTTCCAAGCATATCCAAAGTGGTGTTTTCCAATTTATATCCCGCCTCTTCCGAAATAACCGTTCCGCCCGTCAAAACCGCAATGTCTTCAAGCATCGCTTTGCGACGGTCGCCGAATCCCGGCGCTTTTACGGCGCAGATTTTAAGCGTTCCTCTCAAACGGTTAACCACCAAAGTTGCGAGCGCTTCGCCGTCAATATCTTCGGCGATTATCAAAAGTTGACGTCCCTGCTGAGATACTTTTTCCAAAATCGGAAGAATGTCTTTCATCGTGCTTATTTTTTTATCGTGGATGAGAATAAGCGCGTCGTCTAAAATCGCTTCCTGCGCATCGACGTCGGTAATGAAATACGCCGATATATATCCGCGGTCAAACTGCATCCCTTCCACAACGTCAAGCGTAGTATCTATGGATTTTGCCTCTTCGACCGTGATAACTCCGTCGTTGCCTACTTTTTCCATAGCGTCCGCAAGCAAGTTTCCTATTTCCTGGTCGTTATTAGCCGAAATCGAACCGACCTGCGCGACTTCTTTTTTTCCGTCGATTTTTTTCGACAAGGTTTTAAGTTCCGCTACAAGCGCTTTTACCGCTTTGTCTATACCTCTCTTCAAATCCATAGGATTTGCGCCTGCGGTAACATTTTTAAGCCCTACACGTGCAATCGCCTGTGCAAGAACAGTCGCAGTCGTAGTTCCGTCGCCTACGCCGTCGGAAGTTTTTGAAGCGACTTCCTTGACCAACTGCGCACCCATATTTTCAAATTTGTCTTCAAGTTCGATTTCTTTTGCTACCGAAACGCCGTCTTTTGTCACCGTCGGCGCTCCGAAACTCTTATCAAGAACCACGTTTCTGCCCTTTGGTCCCAGCGTCGCTTTCACCGCGTTTGCCAAAACATCCACTCCGTTAAGAAGTTTTTCGCGCGCCTGCGCTCCGAATGCGATTTGTTTTGCTCCCATAACTGATTAATCTCCTTTTTTGTTTTTTAATTGTTTAGTTTATGACCGCCAATACATCGGATTCTTTCATAACGATGTATTTTTTGCCCTCGTACGTAATCTCCGTGCCGGCATATTTGCCGTACAAAACTTTGTCGCCCGCTTTAAGCGTAAGTTTAACTTCCGCCGTTCCGTCTCCGACCGCAATAACTTTTCCCTGCTGCGGTTTTTCCTGCGCGTTATCGGGAATAATGATTCCGCCCGCGGTTTTCGTTTCCGCTTCAAGCGTTTCAATCAAAACCCTCTCGCCAATCGGTTTAATAGCCATAAAATACTCCTTTTAAGTTTTTAGTTAAATTTACTTTTATTAAGAAGCGCGTCAAACGCTTCATAAACCATACAACAAAACCCGTGCCAACGATGTTTTGTTTCATAATGAAACACAACAAAGAATAAAAACAATAATTATCACAACTTTTGCTCTTCATTATGTTTCGTTTTGAAACAGATGATTTTGTTAAAATTTGGGATATAATCTGCCGCCAATAAATTTGAGTTTATTCTTTGTTTTCTTTGTTTTCAAACAAATTTTTCAGCGCGGGAGCGGACACGTTTGCGCTTTTCGCTTTAAGAAGCCCTGCGATTCCGCCGAAATCTACGTCTTGCGGCGGCGTTGCGGCGGTAAGGTTTTCGGATTTTATTTTCAAATAAACTTCTTCGCGATATACGCTTACGTTTCGCGGCGCCTCGACGCCGATTTTGCAATGATGCCCGTCCATCGCCACCAATTTAATCAAAACGTGGTCGCCTATGCGAATGGATTCGCCTTCTTTTCTGGTAAGTATCAGCATAATTACGACCTCATCACCGGTTCACGCGTGGAATAATCGGAATTTTCCAAAATAATTTGGCGACCGACCATTTTTTTCGTATTGATAATCACCGGCGCCATAAGATTCAGCGTGGATTCGCTGGGCAGCGCGGAAATCGTTACGAAAGAGTACATCAAAATATCCTCCGCGTGCTGTAAATCCAAACCGTCCAACTGCGGGCGGGAAATATTGGGCGCATATTCGGGATATACAATCATCGGATTGAGCATCGCAAAGCGCAGTTTCGTTCCGTCCACACAGACAAGCCATTCAAAAGGCGCATAATTTTCGTTTCGGACGATAACGAATTTTTTGTTGTCTTCAAAGCCCGGAATGCCGTCGGCAAAAGTTATTACGTCTTCGGGCGAAAACACTAAATTTTCATAAAAATCTTCCAATTTGCAAAACTCCGTGTGTTATTTTTTGACTAAAATCTTTTATGCCGATTGAAATATGCAAATTTTTTTACAAAATTGTAGAATTTCATCAAATTTTCATTTTTTTGACATATTATCAAACCAAACATTATTTTTTCTCCCGAGAAGTTTTTGATTTGCGCAGAAAAAGATAGTGTAAAATGACGATAAGGAAACGGAAACCATTACGCAGACAAAAAATACGTTCGCACGGCTTGTGGGACGGCGTACAACGGGGAACTGCTTGCTTTGGGCGCTTGGCTTGTTCTTAAATGGATACCCAATCCGAGCAAAAAACAACGTAAGTCAATAGAATATTATATGTCAAGCATCTCTTACATAAAAAATCGTCAACATATTTGCATTTCGTCCATAATCTTCCGCATTTGGACAAGTATCTATGAAAGAGAAACCAACGTAAAAGCGATTGTCGCGGAATTTGAAGACACCTACGAAATTATCAAAAAAATTAAAAAAATCTTGATTTCGCAAGAGGTCTAATAATATTTTTCACAAAAATCAATATTTAATCTAAGAATTTGATTTATCACTGTTTTCTTTTTGCCAATAACTCATCAATATGTCCCAAAATTTTTTCACCAGCAACTTTCCAGTTCAAGCGAGTTTCATATTGCATTCAATATATAATAAACAGTTGGAAATGAATTTTTTCAATTATCCGTATTTCTTTGTGGAAGCCGCATATTTCTGTTTTTGATAAAACGTATTTTTGGTTTCAACAAGATTTAGGAAACGAAATTATGAAAATATTACTGAAAATATTGTCGGTTATTTATATTACCGCCATAAAAATCAGGAATTTATACTATGATTTTTTCCCGCCGAAACCTTTTGATTTTCCGGTGATAAGCGTCGGCGGAATACGGGCGGGCGGAAGCGGTAAAACGCCGCTTGCCGACTGGATAATAGGAAAAATCGAAGAGAGCGGAAAAACGCCCGTGCTTTTTTCAAGGGGCTACGGAAGAAAATCGGCGCAAACGCAAATCGTCGCGCCCAAAGACGTGTGTTCGTGGGAGCAAGTGGGCGACGAGCCGCTGATGCTCAAAAGACATCACAAAAACCTTTGGCTCGCCGTTGACGGCAACCGCCGCCGCGCCGAAAAAAAACTGCAAAAATTTAATCTCAAAAACATCGTCGGCGTTATGGACGACGGGTTTCAACACAGAAAATTTCCGCGGAATTTAGATATTGTGGTAATTTCGTGCGACGATTTAAGCGACAAAACGCTTCCGTTGGGACGATTGCGCGAACCGATAAATTCGCTAAAACGCGCAGACGTGGTCGTATCGCAGGAAAAAATTGAAAACGAAAAATATTGCGCCATCAAGTTTTGCGCGGGAGAATTTGTAAATGCGGTTTCGGGTGAAAAAAAAACAAATTTCGACGAAGAGATTTTATGCTTCTGCGGAATCGCACGTCCCGAAAGATTTTTGAAAAGCGTCAACGATTTGACCGAAAAATCAAATAAATTCTTGTTTTTCGGCGACCATCATAAATATTCAAATAAAGATTACAAAACAACAAACTCCGCTTCACAAGCGGTATTGATAACTACCGAAAAAGATTTTGTCCGTCTTGACGTAAAAAAAATGGAAAATGCCGACAAATTGTGGTATCTTTCTTATGGAGTCGAAATTGACGATGAGAATCGTGCGTTCATAGAAAATAAAATCTTTAGAGTTTGCGGAGTTAAAAATGAGTAAGTTTTTGATTAGAATTTTTGCGGTTTTGTTGTTTGCGGCGGTTTTTGCAAACGGGCAGGACGAACCGAAACGTTATGCGGTCATAACGGTCAACAGCGAGATTGTTCGCGCCAGCATTGAGCCGGGAGCGAATATGGTTATGATGGCTCGTAAAGGTCATAAATTTGAGGTTTTGGGAGAGCCGGGCATTTTGTGGCTCAAAGTGAGAACAAAAAGTGGCGACGGCTATATTCAAACCGCAAGTTGTAAAATTGTGTTAGCGTCAAACCACGCCGGAACGATTATACTTTTGGTTGTTTTGCTTGGGGCGGTCGGCGGCGGAGCGTATGTTTTCTACAAGAAAAAAGGTATTATTCGCAAGGATGACGGCAGCAACTCGTAAATGAAATTTCTTTGCATCGATTACGGCAGGCGCAGAATAGGAATCGCCGTCAGCGACCCGACGGCGGCGCTTGCAAGAACAAAGGCGGCAATTGACAGGAAAATTACGACAAATTATTTTTCGCAAATCGCCGCTTTCGTCGATGAAGAAAATCCCGACGAATTGGTCGTAGGACTTCCGTTAGACACCGACGACAACGAAACGGATTTTTGCAGAGAAATCAAGGACTTTTGCGAGAAATTAAACGGCATTCTTACAAAAAAAATCCCGATAAATTTTCAGGACGAAAGTTTCAGTTCGCATAAATCCAATCTCATCCTGCGAAAAACAAGCACAAAAAAAAGACGGGCGCAAAAAGGAAATATCGACTGCGTGGCGGCGTGCGTGATTTTGCAGGAATTTCTTGACAACCGCTCAAATTCGTCCTGCCGAACCGTCTTGGAGGATTGAATGTTATACATCGTGCCGACTCCTATCGGAAATCTTGAAGACATCAGCCAAAGGGCGAAAAAAATTCTTTGCGAAACGGATTTGATAATCGCCGAAGATACGCGAAACAGCGGAATTTTGCTAAAACATATAGGCAGCCGAGTGAAAATGAAAGCGTATCACGACCATAACGAAACGAAAGTAAGCGAAAATTTTATAGAATTTATGAAAGGCGGAAAATCGGTCGCGTTGATTACCGACGCGGGAACACCGGGAATTGCCGACCCGGCGTTTTATATCGTACGCGAGGCGATAAGAAACGGCGTCAAAATCATTTCGCTTCCCGGACCGACGGCGTTTACTACGGCACTCGTCGCCAGCGGACTTCCAAGCGAAAGATTTATTTTCGAGAATTTTCTACCGCCGAAATCGGCAAAAAGAACGAAAATCTTTGAAGGATTCAAGAAAGAAAAAAGAACCGTGATTTTTTACGAATCGCCGCATCGCATACTCAAAGTTTTAGAAGAAATGGACAAGGTCTTCGGCGATATTCCGACCGTTATCGCCCGAGAACTCACGAAAATTTTTGAAGAATTTATTCGTGCGACGCCCAAAATTATTTTGCAAAGTTTTGCAAACCGAACCCCAAAAGGCGAATTTGTAGTTTTGTTCAACGCCGGCGGAATAACAACCGAAGAATTAGGTTTTGGGGGTATATCCGTCCTTTAATATAAAAACTTTTTTATAAATTGCATATAATACCGTCTCACCTAATAAAATCATAAAGTGCTTACGGAATTGAACGTTTTGTAGTCGATAAAACAGCGGGACGAAAAACAAATCTCGCGCCGCTAACTAAAACCCCAAATTCTTCTGATACTTTTTCTTTTGTGCCTCACCGTACGACGCTTGAATTTTAAGTCCTCTGAAAAAAATATCTAAAATATTCTCACCGTAATCGCTTTTTCCATACTTGGCTTCTATTTGTAAATGCTCGTTTGCCGTATAATAATAAGCATTTTCTTCCGAAGCTTCTACAAATCCTGCGTCATACTTTTCAACCAGACCTTCTACTATTGCAGCATCAGCACCCGCTTTAGAAATGTCATACCTCAAAGAAACAACCATTAACTTATTGTCAAAAAACCAAAAAAATCTGGAAGTTAACGGATAAGACACCCCTTTAGGACTATTGTAAGCCATAAGACCGTCATAATTTCCCGAAAGTTCAAGAACATATCCTTTTTGTTTCACTTGTTCTGGGGACATCCCAAATAACAAATCGGCATACCCTTTTTGTCCAAAAGACAAAACCACGTAAATCAACACCGTAAGAAATGCTTTTTTCATAGATTCCATCCTCTCAAAACCCCAAATTCTTCTGATACTTTTCCTTTTGAGCTTTTTCGTACAACGCCTGAATTTTAGTACCCCTGAAAATAACGTCAAGCAGCGGAATATCGGGATAGTTTTCGTCTTTTGTGTAAGTGACTTCTATTCGTAAATCCTCGCTTACAATAAGCCAATAATTCACATCTGTGATTTTTATAAATTTTGCGCCGTACTTTTCTTTCAGACCTTCTATTATCGCACTCTCCGCACCCGTTTTAGAAATGTCATACGTCAAGTAAACGTATTGTAATTTATTGTCAAAAAAACCCAAAGACCTGTAAGTTACCGGATAAGACACACCTGCAAGACACTCGTAAATCACCACATTTTTCTCAGTCAGGTTGTTAATAAACTTAATGTTATATCCTTTTTGTTTCACTTGTTCTGGGGACATCCCAAATTCCAAATCGGCATACCCTTTTTGCCCAAAAGACAAAACCACGCAAAATAACACAATAAGAAACGCTAAACTCTTTTGCATAAAGACGCCTCTCTTTCTTTAATTTTTGTTAATAAAACTCTTTTCCCTTTTTTAATCCTCCGATTTTCTTAAAACCGAGTTTTTCAATAAACTCCAAATTATTGTTCATAAGAATCTCTTTCCTAAAAGATTTAGAATCTCACTTTAACATATCGTCCCACGACATATACTCCATTAAAAAAGCAAAAGGCGCAAATCCCGTAGTTTGCCACATTGAAGAATTACCGTCTGCCGTTACGGATATTGCAACTTGATATGTTTTACCTTTCAATAAAACAGATACTATTCCATCGTATTTGTTTAGTCCATTTTGAACTAATGTAACGCTTTGGACTTTCGCTCCTTCTCTTTTCCATATTTTTCCGAATGTATCGTCGTTACGCATTTCTTCTTCAAAACTTGTACGAACCGTTTCCTCTATTTGCTTCTTGTAGAATCCGCAACTCGTGAAAAATACAACGCTAAATATTGCTAAGCACAAAAACACTTTTTTCATAAAAAACACCTTTCAAAAAAGTTTGTAATTGTTAATATCGTTAAATTTGAAGTTCAAATTCAGTTTGTTCCTCACTTTGTTTAGGAGTAACACTCGTCGAGGCGGCAGATTTTTCTTTCAAACGTTTGTTTTCGATTGTTGGGATAATGCTTTCTTTTGATTCTACTGCTTCAACCGGCTTTTTTGCTACTTCAACCAATTTATTGTTTAACGTGTCAAGTTTTTGCCCCATTTCTTTTAAGGTCTTGTAAATATTTAAAAAATTTGCTACAAAACCGCCACAGAAAATAATGACACAATATCCTGAATATGCGCCACCAAAAAGCCCGATAAGAAGTCCAATAAAATTCCCAGGACCAAAACCTTCGCCATATTGTAGATATGCCGCTACACTACCAGAAGACCAACCTAAAATACCGCCACCAATAGTAAATCCAAGAAAAATTAACCATAGCAAAAAAGCAAATTGGTTAGTAAATTCATTGGCGACAAAATCAAGTATACCGTTAATTCTTGATTTTAAGACGATGAGAATAATAACTCCCAAAACAACTGATACTAAAACACCGACTTCCATAAAAACTCCTTTCTAAAAGTTTTTAACTGTTAATATAGTGAAACTAAAACCCCAAATTCTTCTGATACTTTTTCTTTTGCGCTTCATCGTACAACGCTTGAATTTTAAGACCCCTGAAATAAACTAGAACGCATGGCGTACCATCGCATTTTTTTTCAATGACTTCTATTTGTAAATGCTCGTTTACTGTATAAAAATACGAATTTTCTTTTGCTTTTACAAATTTCGCACCATACTTTTCTTTCAGACCTTCTATTATCGCTTGCTTTGCCTTCGTATCAGAAATATCACATGACAAAAAAACAAGCATTAACTTATTGTCAAAAAAGGCAAAATCTCTGAAAACTACTGGATAAGATACACCTTTATTGCTATTGTAAGTAATAAAACCGTCGTTGTCATTTTCCAATAGATTAAGAACATACCCCTTTTGTTTCACTTGTTCGGGGGACATTCCAAATTCCAAATCTGCATACCCTTTTTGCCCAAATGACAAAACCACGCAAAATAACACAATAAGAAATGCTTCTAGAAATTTATTCATTTTCTTAGTCCTTCCCCTGTTCGTTCCATTTAGGCGATAATTTTCCTATTACTCCGTCTTCCAAACTTACAGGAATTTTTATCAAATCGTTAAAATTCTCTATTTGGCTATTAACGTCGTCTTTTGACAAAACGTATATTAAAACCTCTTTGTCGCTTTTAGCAATTTCTTGGGTAATTTCACAATTTACTTTGCGGTTAGTGAACTGTCCGTCGTCAAGGTTATTACGATAGTTCCGCATTCTTTGTGCCAGCGATACGGTTTTTCCTACATACACTACTTTTTCATCTACGACAAAAGCGTAAAGAACGTTTTTTAATTCTTTTTTCGCCTCAATCAAATCGGCTTTTATTTTTCCGCCGCCATCCAAAACCCATTTCCCCGCATACTTGAAACCAAGTTCTTCAATAAATCCTAAACTGCTGCTCATAATAACCCTCCAAAAATTAAATTGTTTAGACAACAAGCCCCACGCTAATTGTCCAAGTTAAAACTTATGAATTAATGGAAAAGACAGCGGTAAAAACGTGAGAGGGCTGTCCTGCCCATAATCATAGTTTTTACCAAATAACGATGAATTCCACCCGCGTTTATTTATATAGGTGTTTGATAGGCAGAACAACCAATAAAGGAAGTTTGCCACCTATATAAACAAGAAAATAAAGAACACAAATGAAAAGTCGGGCATTCCAACGTCTCATCGTTATTTGG
>Ga0268262_10002566_pt1 | contig 20840 bp, 21 predicted proteins | sample TergutNc150P3_FD_190354 | JGI IMG/M metagenome (GOLD analysis project Ga0268262, IMG submission 190354) | Nasutitermes corniger P3 segment gut microbial community from laboratory colony in Florida, USA - Nc150 P3 (SPAdes) (version 2) | ecosystem: Host-associated > Arthropoda: Insects >... | reverse complement strand
GGCCCGAACAATCCCAACGGTTCTGACGAAGAGCTTACCAAAAGAATTGGTCATATGTCCGAAAACATGTTCGACCCTTGCTCTGACCTTGGATTTTTCGCGGTTATTTGCTTTCTGCTCTTCGGTGAGGGATTTATGGCGACAGCCTTTTTCATTGATCTTCAACCTTAGGCCAGGATTCTTTTTTAGCAGAGACTGCCGCAATTCTTCACCAGCATATGCACTGTCGGCATGGAGTTCCTTGTCTTGGCCATCGATAAGCCCCACTGCTTCCTGGCGGTCATGTACCGCCGCGTGAGTCACCGAATACGCCACGATCATTTTACTGTCACGGTCAACTTTTACGTGGTCTTTGTACCCATAGTGCGTTTCATTATTCTTCTTCGTCCATCGGGGCTTGACAATTTCATAACACTATTTTACTATACCTTAACCCTTTTTGAAACCTGGTTTTTAGAGGTGCCCTAAAAATGAACAGTCGCGAATTACTGAAAAATTATTTATGTCCGCCGGTTTTATGGCGGATCGCCAGAAATTTCAAAAATAATTGGCGGGAGAACCTCTATGATTTTTCCCCGCCGGTTTTATGGCGGACAGCCCAAAAGGCCAAAACAGCCTTGGAGGCAAAACTTTTAAGTGATCCAAACCTGTATTCGACGATGGAGGGCGGGGTGTTGCGAATTCGCATCACCCACAAGTGCAACGCGAGATGTAGGTATTGCGGCCAAAGCAATTTTCATAAAGAATTACAGGAAATAAGCCTGAAAAGGGAGGTATTATATGAATACTGCCGGCCGCTTTACGAAAAAATCAAAATTATACTCCTCACCGGCGGCGATCCCTTGGTCAGTGAAGAGGGTTTTCCCTTCTCTTCATTCATAAGTGAGAATTACCCGTCAATAACCCTATTCCTGGAAACAAACGGCATCGGCTTCACCGAAAAATGGCAGCGGATGGCCGCGGACAATTTGATGAAGGTGCATATTTCCCTGAACGCGAGCAATGAGGAAGTGTATTGCCAAGGTTGCTGGGCAGGGGAACAGGGAAGCAAGGCGTATCAAAAAATATCAAAGAATATCAGGGACTATATGTCGCTTCTGAGAAAGATGGGACATGGCATGTTCGCGCCTGATGTTTCGATGGTCATCAACAAAGACACTGCGGATGATGTCCGCGCTTTTGTCAAATATACCCTGGCGGAAGGCTTGCAATATTGCGCCTTTTTTTTTGATCTTACGGAAAACGATAAATCGAAAGATTATTTCGGCCAGCCGGAGACTTCGCGCCGCGCACTGAAAGAACTAATGAAAATCGAGCGTGTGCTGGCCGGAAAGTTCCAAGTCTTCTTCAAATTATTTCTTCCTCAGAAAGAATTGAAAATGATGCAGCCGGAAGTTGAAGCGGTTCCGCTGGCGGAGCTGAACAATGAATATGCGGATATTCTGGAAATCGCCAAGGACAGATCCATAGAAGCCGAATATGAGGCCAGACGGGCGATAAGGAAAAACCGGGGTAAAAAAGAACTTTCTTTCATGGAGGATTTATCGCCGTTTTTCCGACAAAAGCGCATAGGCAATAAAATCACCTGCGCCAACCCTTTCCACCAGTTAGACATCGGGGTCAACGGGTACTTTGATTGTTGTTGCTTGATAACCCCACGTTTTAATATATATAAACCTGAGGGGGGGGTGGATTTGGAACGGGTATATAACCACCCGGCCATGAAAAGGTTAAGAAAGGATATGCTGAAAAACTGTTATACCCTATGCCCGCCTAACTGCCCTTTAATCCCGGAACATAAATAACGAGGCGGGCGGAGAATGGAGCAGAAAACATCGTTTAACTTTGAAATAGTGGCGGCCGACGACGCCTACACGGATGGTTTGCGGCGGCTTTTGGAAGAGTAATTGGAAGTAAAGCCATGGGTCTGCCCTGTTTCCTTATTCCTGTCCAGCACCCACGATACGGACCTGACCTCATCCAAGCCCCGGCTGACTGTTAGCCGCCCTCGTGCTTGGCCGTCTGCTTATAGACCTTTTCAAAACTCATTGGCGACTTTCAATGCTCTGGCTGATCCGGCACACCTGGGCAAGCGGGATCCGCCTTTCAACCCCGCTTACCAGCCGCAAGCCAAGGAACGCGTAGCCAATACGCGACTCCGCGCCCTGGAACTCTTCCAGGCAGCCATCCAGCCAATGGCCGCCCCGTCCGGGGTCTCGGGCAGAACGCGGCCCCGGAGCCGGGCCTCCATGTCGTTGAATGCGTTGATGTAATGGATTTTCCATATTACCACCTTGGGGCCGGTGAAGCTCATGGCCAAGAGGCAAAAGCTCAAAAAAATTTGCACGATGAACTTCTTATAATACAGCCTGAAATATTCAGCCAGCTCTTTAATAACAATAATGTTATGTTCATGTTGACCACCCTAAGAAGGAAGGCGGCCAGTTGTATTTTGAGGTTGGCGCCTTTTCTTGAAGACATTCTCAATCGCCGTATAGGCACGGATACAAAACTCCGACACAGGTCAGGGCCGCTCAAACCTTTTCCCTGCCTAAGGCCGCCTAAATGGCAAAGTTAGTGTCCAAAAAACTGTTGATCGATACAGCACTACTACTGCGCACTATCCTTAACCCATGGAGTCCCGCCAATAACCCATGACACAGCCCGGAAATTTCAACGGGCCGCCGTCTGGCTCTCCATCTTGATCAAGAGGCCGCTCAACTGCTCTATTTTCAAGAGCAGTTCCTTTTCCCGGCTTTGGCTGACCGAAGGGCCGCCCGTTTCGGATTCCAGCATGGCCCCCTCGCCGAAGAAGAGCCAGTTCCTGGAGACATGTGGATAAAGCTTGAGTATCTCGAAGAGGACAGGCCAGAGGTTATCCTGCCGGTCCGAAGAAAACCAACTGTTGAAAGTCGTCTGCTTGATATTAAGCAGCTTGGCCAAATTGGTCCTTGACCGGGCCAGCCTTCTTATGATTTCGTCAACCCTTTCGTAGAGTTCCATAAATCACTCCTTGCTTTTTCCGGCCATGGCCGCCCGGTAGCGGGGCAGAATCTCCCGGGGCGGCCCCGCCTCTCTCACCCGGCCGCCATCCAGCCAGATGAGGCGGCCGCAGTTTTCCACCGTGGTCAGGCGGTGGGCGATGATGATGACCGTGACCTTTTGGGAAAGACGGGCGATGGTCTCGGCGATGATGTTCTCGCTGGCCTGGTCCAGGGCGCTGGTGGCTTCATCAAAGATGATTATTTCCGGCCGGGCGAAGAGGGCCCGGGCAATGGCCACCCGCTGGGCCTGGCCCCCGGAGAGCCCTTGGCCGCCCGGCCCCAGGGGCAAATCCAAGCCCTGGGGGTGGTCGAAGATGAAATACATGGCCGCCTGGCGGCAGGCTTCCGCCACGGCCTGGCGGTCATAGGCCTCCCCCCACTGGCTGAAAGCCACGTTGTCGGCCACGGCGCCGGGGAGCAAGAGGGGGCTCTGGGGCACGAAACCCACCAGGCGCACATAGGCCGCCCGGCCCGCCGAGGTCAGCTCCCGCCCATCCACCAAAAAGCGGCCGGCCTGGGGCTCCACCAAGCCGGTCATAAGTAAGGCCAGGGTACTTTTACCGGCCCCGGAAAGCCCGATGAGCCCGACCTTCTCCCCCCGGTTTATGACCAGGCTCAAATCCGCAAGGGCCGGCGCCGAGCCGCCGGGGTAGGTGAAGGCGGCGGTTTCAAAGGCCAGGCTTTTTTCAAAGCGGAAGCCGGGGTCGGGTTCCGGCAGGGGCTCCGGCTCTTCGGTTATGAAAATCTCCAAAAGTTCCAGGCAAACCAGGGCCGCCGGCCTGAGCCCCCTTATGGTGATGGTGTAGGTCAGGGTGCGGTTCACGGCCGGCAGCACCCGCCAAGCGGTGAGCATGAGCATGGAGGTGGCCGAGACGATGGCTCCCATGGGCAGGCCCCAAATGATGAGGCCCACGGTCAGGAGGGCGATGGTGGCGAAGCCGATGAATTCCAGTACGCTGGAAGGCAGATAGCCGGCGAAGGCCAGAAAGGCCCGGGCGGAGAGGCCCCGGGCGATGGTGCCGACCATTTTTTGAAAAAACATATCCTGCCGGTGATAGAGCAGCACTTCGCGCAGGCCCTGGGTCAGGGCCAGACGGTCGGCGTTCTCGGCCAGGGCCAGGGTGTTGGCCTGGTGGCCGGCCTTATCCAGACGGCGGCGCAGGAACAGGTAGGTGCCCAGGCTGGCCAGGGAAAAGACAGTGGCCACCACCAGGGTAAGCTTTGGTTCGGCCAGAAAGAGGCTGGTGAAGAGGGCCAGGCAGCATAAGGTGTTGCTGTAAACCAGGAGCAGGGCCACCAGAAAGCCGGAAAGCTGGCCGCGTTGGCTGAACTTGTGAATGACGGCCTGGCTTTCCGGGGAGAGGTGCCAGAAGTAGCTTTTATTCAGGTAGCGCCTCAAGGTCTCCCGGCCTATATAAAGGCTCACATTTTCAGAGAAAACCGTGGTCTTATGGGCCACCAGGGCGGCGAAGAAGGTTTTGAAAACGATGAAGGTCATCATCATAAGGCTGGTTAGGACGACCAGACCGCGGTGGCCGGCGCTTAAGGCCATGAGTTCCGGGCTTAAAGCCAGAAGGCGCCGGATAATGAAGTTGGCCCGGGCGGCCTCCGGGGCGGCCACGCTGACGGCGAAAAGGGAGATGACCAGAAGGGTGCATATTTCCGTCAAGGCCGAGATGAACTGAATGAGGAACACGGCCCAAAAAGCCCGCCGCAAGGGCGAAGGCAGAAGGCGGTAGAGCCTCCGGCCGTCCTGGATGAAGGCTTGGTAAACCTGGGCGGGCAGCTTATGAATTTGGAAAAGGCTCATCAAACGCCTCTAGGCCGCTTAATTTGGCTGTTTTTTTCATGGTCCAAAACTTCCGTCATCACATACGGCGTATAAGACGGAATCTACAGTGCCGCATTTATGGATTCTGAAAAATAATTTGTATTCCGGAACCAATGATTTTATATATTGCGGAAGCCTGATTAAGTCACTGGCCCGGTGATAGGCGCATATGGCCAATTTAGGCTTGTATTGCGAAATCGTGCGCCGGGCGCCTTTTAAAGCCTCAAGCTCCGCCCCCTCGATATCCATTTTAATCAGGCTGGCCCGGTTGCCGGATAACAGGTTATCAATGGTGTCGGCTTCAATAACCGTTTCACCGGCCTCTTGGACGTGAGAAGCCATACTACTCATTGAGTCGAAGTGTAGTGTCGTTACTTCATTCCATACGCCTTTATTGAGGCAATGGAGATTGGTCATTTGGCCAACCTTGCTCCGTAGCTTTTCATAATTTGTTTTGTCAGGCTCCAGCGCGTAAATCGCGCTGTAACCCTGAATTGAGCGGCTACTTAAATGTCGCAGAAAACTTGTAATGCTATCGCCGTCATAAGCGCCGCAATCCACAAAAACCTCATTTGGGCTAAGTTTTATAATCTCTTCACAAAAATACTCATTATCACGGACATAGGGAGCCAGTTCCCAACCTGACGAGTTTATTTTTGCGTTTAAATACGCCAGGTAGCTCGACCTTGACAGTTCATCTGAAAATTGGTCATAGGTCCATTCAAAAGCGTTTTTATTTTCCACGATGAAGTCGTAAGGCATGGGCTCGAGCCCTAACAACACACCCATATAAAAGGAATACACGTTTTTGATATTTTTGTGCCTACGCTTCAAGTCATCCTTCATCTCATACCCCCGGGCATGGCCAGCGATTACATTGAATTCACTGTATTTGTGCACAACATCTTCCAAGCCGCAAACATCCAGGCCGTGAAATTTTTCGTTTCCATGGACGGCGTCTCTGGGCACATCAACGAAAACCCCGGCCACGGCTATTTGGTTCTTGATGAGCCAGGAATACACCAACTCGGCCATCTCACCAGCCCCCCAGAGGAATAGCGGCAGACCTGGGGGGTGAAGGCAAATCGGCGATATCATTGCCATTTCCGGCAAAACCTCAGATTTACGACAACTTAAATATTGAAGAATATCCATGGTCAAACTCCTTTACTATGGCCAAAAGGCCGCCCGAACTATTACGATGCGCCTATCACCCGCGACAAACCGGCAATCAAATCATACCCATCCCAGATCAAAGAAAAATTCAGGGACTGCCCGAGAGGCACTAGGCGATCAACGCCCCGGGGGGCGTGCCTCATTATGAAATCGCCGATTTCATGTTTATCCAGCCCGTAATAGGTCAAGGTCTGGCATTTGCCGGTACAGACCGGCAGGATTTCGGAGATGTCGTCGGCCTCATATTCAAAGAAAAAGCCGCTGTGTTCCTTGAAATCCAGAAGAGCGTCGTCCAGCGCCTCCACCGCCACCCGGGTGATGAAATTATCCTCCGAGGGAACCAGCCGAACCGGCCTTGCAGCGCTGGCCAGGTAAAACGCTTTCAATTTGGCCACCGCCTGAACCGGGGCCAGCGAATATCTGTCTTTGAGCTTCGCCACCGCGTTCCAAAAAATCTCCTTGGCTTTCTGTTTGCCTTGGCCCAGCCAGACAAGCAAACTGGGGGAGGAACAGGCGTTTTGATCGCTGAAATAGGTATCGTTGTAAAAATCCCGGGCCAGGCGATCAAGGGAATCGGTCTGCAAAACGGCTTCGCTTTGCAGAACCAAAATGGAATAGCGGTCGGCGAAATTTATTTCCCTGGCCCGGGGCGGGAGGGGCGATTGGCGCATTCGGGCAACGGTCATATCCCCGCCCCAGACAAGACGGGCATCGCAAATAGCGGAAAAATAATCGGAAACGCCTTTTGCGGCCGATTCGTACTTGACCATGACGACATAGGGCTTCATTTCAGGCCGCGCTTCCAAGGTTTCGTTGACCGCTTGACCAATAAGATCGACCTGTTTAAAATCCCGACCGGGGAGCCGGACAATGTTGGCGTTGCCGGCCAAGAGGCCGGCCGCGAAACTGAAGGCGAAATTGACCGGGACGTTGGAGGGCGTGCTATGGAAGGCGACGCCCAAGCCAAGCCGGGGACCGGCGTTATCGTATTTCGCTTTTTCCCTCATGAGCGAGGCTTTGCGGCACCAGAAGGCGAAGGTCGCCACATCGGAAAAAGCCCGGGCCTCCGGGGTTTGCAGCCTTTGCGACAGGCCGTGCAGAAAATCAACCGCCTGGGCGGAAAAAGGGGCCAAGGCGGGAACTTTGGGCATATCCCGCACGGTTTGAGGGTTTCCGGCCACATACAAAATTTCGTCAATAGGCTGGGGCATAGGTATCGCCGCACCCCCTGATTTCCGCGTCCCGCAAGCGGCCGGAGACGGAAAAATACTTGCCCAGGCGCCCGCATAGGCAATCGTCTTCACCCAGGCAGACGCCTTCATCTTCCGTTAATAAGGAATGCCCGGGATAAGATTCCGGCAGCACGGAAACCACCTGGATAAGGCCCTTTTCTCCTATATCGCAAATTGAAAAATCATCCGCCCGGCGCATGACCACGTCTGAAAAATTTGAAGCGTGCAAATGCCCCTGTTCGCACTGCATATAAATGGAGCCGGCCTGTTCCGCCAGGCCGTAATAATCATGGGCCTCGGGCAAGCCGCAGACTTCCGCCAAGCCCCGCGCAAATTCCCGGGGCGAGACGGCTTCCGCGGCCAGCTTTTTCCAGCCGCCGCCGTGGATGAGAAGGCCCCGGCTCAAGTCCAGGCGTTCACCGGTTTTAAGGAGTTCCTGGTAAAAATGCCGCCAAACCATGAATGTAAAGCCGAACAGAAAGATTTTTTCCCCTTGGTGGCGTTCCAAAAAAGCCTGAATAGCCGGAAGGTCGAGACGCATTTCGTCATCCAAGGCATAAACCCTGTCCGCCCCGAAAATCGAGAACCCCAGAATCCCCGCCCCTCGGGCCGAGAATTGCAGGCGGTTCTTGATGACGGAGGGGCTGTCGATAATGAGCATCGGCAGACGCGCCGCCCCGGTAAAAGAGGTGACTATTTTGACGAGCGTTTTTTGCTGGGCGGCGGCGGCGCCTTTATCCAAGAATATTCTGGATACCGCTTGGCCGGATGTGCCGGATGATGTCACGGTTTTGAAAACCTCCGCCTCGGGCACGCTTTTCAGCTCCAAAACCTTGAACAGGCTGACCGGCAAAAAGGGCAGTTCGTCATATCGTTCAATCCTCTCCAAGGCCAGCCCGCAGCCCGCCATCATATTGCGGTAGGGCGGGCAGGCTTCGATATGCCGCCTGGTCAATATCTTTAAGATTTCCGTCAAAACGGCCCCCTTGGCCCTCTTGTCCAGGGAATACGGCGGAAGCTCGAACAAGCGGCTAGGCATGGAATTTTTCCAGTTCCTTATACTGAATTTTGCCGGATTCAGTTTTAGGTATCTCTTTAAGCGCCCTCACCTGGAAGGCGGCCGGGTTAAGCTTTGTCCTTTCCGCCAAGTGGTTTCTGATTTCATCGGTCTTCGCTTCACCGGCCACAAAAACATAAAGGGCGTCGTCGCGGCCGGCGCAGGCGCATTCCAAGTTCGGGAAAGCGGCCTTGACCAGCCGCTCAGTCTCGTCCAAGCTCACCCGGTTGCCGAAAATCTTGAGAAAGCGTTTTTTGCGGCCCACAATGGTATAGAACCCGTCCGCGTCGCGCTTGGCCATATCGCCGGTAATGAGTACCCCGCGCCTCTCGTCGCCCTTGCCAAGGTCCTCGCCGCATTCCGCATAGCCCGGGGTGACGTTCGGCCCCCGGTACACAAGTTCCCCGACCGCCTCCGGCGCGGTGATCACCTCGCCCTCCGCGCCGATGAGGGCGAATTCACCCCCGGGAATGGCGATGCCCATGCAGCCGTATTTTTCCCGCGCTTTGTCCCAGGGCAAGTAGCCCATACGCGGCGAAGCCTCTGTCTGCCCATACATGACATAAAAACGTCTTCCGGTCTTGGCCGCGTAGTCGATAAAAGCCTTCTGCAATTCGGGGGTCAATTTGCCGCCGGCCTGGTTCAGACTCCGCAGGGAGGGCAAATCCATTCTAAAGAAATGCAATTTATGAAGCATTTCATAGGTGTAGGGAACGCCGGCGATTGAGGTGACTTCATGCTCCCGGAATAATCGCCAGAATTGTTTTTGCATGAGGGACAACTCGGTCATTACTATGGTGGCCCCCACATACAGATGTATGTTTATGACGGACAAGCCATAGGTATAATGCATGGGCAGCGAAGTGACGGGCCTTTCGGTGCTGTCTATTTCAAGGTAGGCGATAATCGCCTCGGTATTGGAGCGGATGTTTTCATAGGTATGGCGGACCAGCTTGGGGCTGCCGGTGGAACCCGAGGTGGTCAGGAGCAAGGATAAATCTTCGTGAAGCGGATAAGCTTGTTCAAACCAGGTTTTTACCAGGGAGTAATTCCAGGCCGTATGGGCCGCGGCCCCTTCGCCGAATTGCCCGGCCATGTTTTGAGGCAGCCAAAGATAATCCGGCTTATAATTAAGGATTAGCTCATCCAGCATTCCGCGATCCATCTTGGCGTCCAAGAGCAAGGGCACGTTCCGGCTGTTGATGAAGGCCACATAGCCGAGAACCGAGCCCGGTTCGTTTCGGCACAGGCAGAAGACCAGGCAGCGCCCGCAGACGCGGGCGGCCAGTTCCTTCGCCTCCCGCTCCAGATCAGAGTAGGAAAAGGCGGCCCCGCCTTCCCCGATGAGGGCGGGAGCCTGGCCGAATTCATCCAATCTCCACACGGGTTCCTCTTTTTTATATCCGCAAAAAATGATCGTGCACGGTCGAAACGATCTGAGGGACTGTAAGTCCGGCTTGGTAAAGCATATATTCGTAGCTTCCCGCCTTGAAATACTTTTGCGGAATGCCGATCTTCAGTATTTTCCGCGTATTGCCCTGCTCTATCAATGCCTCGGCAATAGCTGTCCCCAGCCCGCCTACAACGCTGTGTTCTTCAATAGAGACAATAAGCCGGCAATCGACGCCCAAACCAAGCATAGCCTGGTCAAGAGGTTTGATTGTGTGCATATTGACGACTTGCGCCTGACATTCTTTCTTCGCAAGCTCTTCCGCGGCCTTCAAGGCCGAAGCGACCATGCTGCCCGTAGCATAAAGGGCGACGTCGCCGCCTTCGCGCAAGATTACAGCCTGGCCTGGTGTAAAACTGTAATCCGCGCGGTAAACAATCGGGGCGTTCATGATCCCCGACAGGCGCAGATACACGGGGCCATCCACAGCGGCGGCGGCTTCGACGCACTTGACCGTTTCAAGACCGTCGGCCGGCGACAGGATAAGGAGGTTAGGCATGGCGCGTAAAGCGGCTATATCTTCCACCCCGTAATGAGTATTGCCGAAAAGCTCCATGGCGAAGCCGGCGGCCAAACCGACCAGCTTGACGTTGCATTGCATATAACTCATGTAATGCCGCACCATCTCGCAGGCTCTGAGCGAAGCGAAGTTGGCGAAGGTGGTGGCGAACGGCACCAAGCCGGCGTCAGCCGCTCCGGCGGCCACGCCAAGCAGATTTTGCTCGGCTATGCCGGTATTGATGAAACGGCCCGGGTAGCCGGCCTTGAAACGGTCCAGGCCGGAGGTGGTGCATAAATCCGCGGATAGCGCAACAATACGGGAATCGCGGGACGCCAACTCAAGAAGCGCCTGGCCGAAGGTGCCGCGCTGGCCCAGCATGGACAAGGTACGGATGGACATATTGTTAATGTTCATAGCCGCTTTCCACTTCGGCGACGGCTTCTTTATATTGGGCGTCTTCCAGGCGGTTGTGGTGCCAAGCGCGGTCGTTTTCCATAAACGACACCCCTTTGCCTTTGACCGTTTTGGCCAGAACAACTATCGGCGCCTCGGCGGGCGGTCTTGAGAAGGCCTCGCGCAAAGCGGCCACATCGTGCCCCGGACAACAAATGACTTCCCAGCCGAAAGCCTTCCAGACAGCCTCCAGGTCCATCTCTATAATATCTTTGGAAAAACCGTCGGATTGCATACCATTCCAGTCCACCACCGCTGTCAAGTTATCGAGGCGCTGCTGGCGGGCAAACATGGCCGCCTCCCAGACGCAGCCCTCATTAAGTTCGCCGTCACCTAAGAGCACATATAAGTTTCGATCTTCGCCCGCAGCCCGGGCCGCCCAGGCCCGCCCGGCGGCATAAGGCAGACCCAGCCCCAACGTGCCGCTGGAATAGATGACATGATTGTTCGCGGAGCGGGCGGGCTGTCCCGGGAAATCGCCTCCATCAATTTCAAAAGTATTAAGCTGTTCTTCCGTGATAAGGCCGGCTTGTCTCATGGCCGCGTAGTAGCCCAAGCCCCCGTGCCCTTTGCTTAAAACAAACAAATCCTGTCCAGGCCGCATAACGTCCGCCAGCAGCACCGTCATGATTTCCACGATGGACAGCGACGGCGAGATGTGCGCCCCTTTCCGCCCGGCGGCGTGGGCCAAACGCAGCACATCCAGGCGCGCCTGTTTTGACATGGTCCGCAGCCATAATAAATCATTCGTCATCACATACCGCCATCTACCCGGATAACTTGCCCAGTCACATAGGCCGCCAGGTCGGAAACTAGAAATACCGCCGCCTGGGCGATATCCGAAGGCCGGCCGGCCCGGCGCAGGGCGGTGGCCTCTTTGGTTTCTTGAACCACTTGGGTGGGCATGGTGGCCAGCATATCGGTTTCCGTTATGCCCGGCGCAAGGCAATTGGCGCGGATTCCACCGGGCCCCAATTCCTCGGCGATGGACTTGGTCAGGGCTATCAAGGCCGCCTTGGAAGCGCCGTAGGCCGCTTTACCGGCGTTGCCGTCAAGCGCGGCCGTGGAGGAGACGTTGACGACGGCCCCCCCCTTATTTCTGAGCATGAGTTTGACGATATACTGCGTGAAGAGGTAGGGCGCGAAGAAATTTATTTCCATCTGCCGACGGGCTTCCTCAAGGCCGGACATCTGAAACAGCGCGTTATGGGTGATGCCGGCGTTGTTCACCAACCCGTCAACGGGTCTTTTGGCGGCCATGATTTCCTTCACCGCGGCTTTCATGGCCTCGTGATCCGTCATCTCGAAACACAACGGCCAGACCGCCACGGAGTATTCAGAGGCTATCGCCTCACATAACGACTGAAATTCAGAGGTCAATTCGCGGGCATTCGCCCATATATTGGCGCCGTTCGCCGCGAAGGCAGAGAGCATGGCCCGGCCTATGCCCCGCCGGGCGCCCGTGATGATGACGTTCTTGCCGTGCAGTAATCCGCTCATGACGCCATACCTCCGTCCACCAGGATGGTCTGCCCGGTTATGTAGGCCGATTGATCCGAGGCCAGATACAATAAGACGGCCGCCACTTCCTCGGCCGTGCCCAGGCGCTTGAGATCGCTGCGGGCGGTTTTTAGCGCGGTGATATCCGCCGGCACAGCGCGGGTCATGGCGGTATCAATGATTCCAGGGGCCACGGCGTTGACCCTGATGCCCTTGGGGCCCAGTTCCCGGGCCATGGTCTTCATGGCGCCGATAAGCGCGGCCTTGGAGGCGCCGTAAGCGAGCTGCCCCTCGTTGCCCTCCAGGGCGGTGACGGAGGATATGAAAATAACCGAGCCCCCGCCGCTGCGGAGCATAAGCTTGGTCATATACTGGCTGAACATAATCTGGGAGAAAAAATTCACCTGGAATGTTTCCATTAGCTGTTCCATGGTCACCATGTGGAATAAGGAATCCCGGGCGATGCCCGCGATATTGACCAGCGCCGAAACGGGCAGTTTGGCCTTTTGGATTTCCTGGGCCGCGGCCCGCACCGCGCCGTTATCCGCCATATCGCAATACACGGGGATCACCCGCACGCCGTGCCGGGCGGACAAATCTTTCGCCAGGGCCTCAAAATCGTCCGAGGGCTTATAGGCGCAGGCGAAAACATTGGCGCCCCGGGCGGCGAAAAGTTCCATCGTCTTCCGGCCTATGCCCTGGAGGCACCCAGTGATTACGGCCGTTTTTCCTTGCAGCATATCTCTCTCCTTGAACCGGGCGGGTTTACCTATATTTCAATATTGTATTTCTTGAGAATCTCCCGGCCTTTTTCAAAGGAACTGAAATCAATGATATCGTCCGGTTCCATCATTATATCAAAGGCTTCTTCCAGGGCGGCCATCAAACCCATGTGCCCGATGGAGTCCCATGCCTCAATGGACTGGTATGAGAGGCCCGCGGCCTGTTCCGGCTTGACATCGAAGGTCGAGGTGAAGGCCAGGGTGTATTTTTCAAGATTGTTCATTTAATCCTCCGACACGGTTAAGCATTCCCGCGTTCAATGTAATCAACCCATTCCTCAATAAGCCTCCGCCTGGTCGGCGTCTCGGCCGGAGCTTTTATGAGATTAACCCCGCCGTTATAGGCTCGGCTTAAATCCACAATGCATGAAGCCGCCGACAAACCGGAACCGAAGGTTATGAACTGGGCCCGGCCGCCGGGCGGGTTTTTCATCATGTCGCAGACATTTAATAAAACCGAGGTGCCGCCGCAATTGCCGTATTTGCTGAATGTTTCGGCCGAGGCTTTGGCTTTGGGGATTTGGGCATGATTTAAGACGGTGCGGACAATCTGCCCGTTGGCCTGGTGGATGCCGAAAAAACCTATGTCGTTGCGGGTCAACCCGGCGAAATCAAGCAGTCTTTGCAAGGTTTCCGGGGCTTGCTCGATGGCGAATTTGAAAACATCCCCGCCGTTCATAAAAAAATCCCATAAATAGGTTTTGTTGCCTTCCGAATCCCTGATTTCCAGGTCAATGATATCTTTTCGGATCGGCAGCTTGAAACCGCCGGCGGGTATGACGATGGATTTCCAGGAGCGGCCGAAGCTTCTCAGGTTAAAAAAGGCCGGCCTTGGCTCGGAGCTTCTTTCCAAGAGTACCGCCGCCGCCGCGTCGCCAAAGAGCAGGCGATGCTTGTTGCGCGCATCCATGGCCACTGAACTAAGCGAGCCTTCCAAAAAAAGGCATTTCCGGGAGGCGCCGCTCTGGATAAGGGAATGGGCCAGCCATAAGCCATAAACAATATCGGTGCAGCCCAAGCCGCTGGTGTCAAAACAGGCGGTTTCCTCGGAAAGTCCCAGATTTCCCTGTATGATGCAGGCGCTGGAATTGCCGTAGTAATCCTGGTTATTCGAGGCCAAGATGATTGTATCGATTTCGGCCGGGTCAAGGTTTGTCCGTTCTATGAGCAGGCGGGCGGCCTCTTCGCACATGCCGCCCACGCTCATACCCTCGGGAACCACATGCCTTTTACCCAGGCCCAGTATTTTTTTATGGCGCTCAAGCTTAATTTTATCTCCGCCAAAAAGTTCAAGTTCGTCGTCAATATTTATGTGACGCTCAGGCACAACCGTAAGCAGGCTTGAGATTTTCACATTTTCAAATTTTGACAGCGACATATGAAAACCCATTATTCCTGTCGTTCAAAAGCTGGCGCAATCAATGATATAGTTTTGCCCGGTTATCCATTTAGCCTTGTCAGATAACAAAAAGGCGGCCATGTTCGCCACGTCCGAGGTTTCCCCCAAACCCATGGGATATTTACGGTAGGGAATACCTGTCATGGGGGTGGCAATTTCGCTAGGAAGCAGACAATTGACGCGCATACCGGCCGGGGCGACTTCTTTGGCTATGCAAGCGCAAGAGGAGCTTAAGGCCGCCTTGGAGCCGGAATAGGCGGTATGTCCGCGATCAGAAAGAACGGCGGCGGCCGACGACAGCATGACCGCGGCGGCGCCCTGGCCTACATTCAGCCGTCTGTCCAGAAAGCCTTTTAGCATGAATACCGGCGCAAAATAATTAATGGCGAAAATCTTCTGAAAATCCGCATAACAGGACACGGAAAGAGGCTTGAGATCCGCAATGCCGGCGCAATAGGCCAGGCCTTGAAATTTCCCGTATTTCTCTTTCAAGGCCTTGACGAATTGGGGCAGTTCTTCAATATCTTCGGCCAAATCCTTTTGTTCCAGGTAAATATTAGCCGACGACGAGGCTTTCTCTTTCATCGCTTCCAGGCGCGGATAATCACGGGCCACGGCCACCACCGAGGCCCCCGCCTCATTCAAGAGCAGGGCGACCGCCTCACCGAGGCCGGAAGATGCGCCGGTAACGATAAACCGCTGATTTTGGTCAAAGGGAAACATGGCTAAAGCCCGGCCTTTGCGGCTATATCTTCAACTGTTTTCATTTCCTTGTAATCATCGAAAGTTGTGTGAACGCTGAATTTCTTTTCCAGAAAAGCCATGGTGGACATGACCGACAAGGAATCCCATTCCCGGATCTCGGAGAGGGGCATATCAAAGGTCAAGTCCTCATCTCGCTGCAAGACATCCTGCATTTCAACCAAAAATTCATCGCGGGTCATTGGCTTCCTCCTTTAAAAAAATCCACCCAGTGGGCTATTTGCTCTGGCCGCGATAAACGGCCCGGGGGCGGGCTGTAAGTCGATATGCCGCCGTTGTGCAATCCGGATAAATCCAGCAGACAGGTGGCCCAGGATAAACCGATGCCGAAAGTGCACAGGACAACCCACTTGACCGGCCGCCCATAAAGCTGGTCGCCCAACACGGTCACCACGGAGTTAGTGGAATTGTTGGCGTATTTCGTGAAAGTTTCCGTGGTGGTTTTTTCAGCGGGAATCCCGGCCTTGGCTATGATGGTTTCAACTATCTGTTTGTTGGCCTGGTGGATGGCGAAAAAATCAATTTCCCCCATACCGATACCGGAAAACTCCATAATCTCCCGGATATTCTTCGGGGCGATTTCTGTCGAAAAAAGAAAGACTTCAGGGCCGTCAATCAGTCCCTGATCATGTGTCCACAAATTGCCGCCGCTGTCCTTGACTGCCAAATTTATGACATCGTCTTTTACCGGTAGACGCATTCCGCCGAAGGGAATTATAATCCTGTCCCATTTTTGGCCATCGGCGCCCGTTAAAAAATAGGCGCGGCGGTCGTCATCTGAGTTTTCCAATAAGGTGGCCGACCCCGCATCCCCGAAAATCTGGGCGGCTTTTCTGTTTTCCGGGTAACGACCGAAAAGACTGGGGACGTCGCCGGCCAAGAGAAGGCATTTCCTGGCCGCACCCGATTGGATCATGGCATGGGCCAGCCAAAGCCCGTGCGGATACCCGGAGCAACCTAAATTCATAGGGATCGCGGCGCAGTCCTGACGCAAATTCAGGCGGCCGTGGGCCAGGCAGGCGTCACAGGGTTCAGGGTAGTCTGGTTTTTGGTTCACAAAAAGCAAGAGGTCCAGCTCATTACGGTCAAAATTTATTTCCGCAAACAGCTTTTCCGCGGCCGCGACGCACATATCGGTCACGGTCGAACCTTCATCCAAGATATACCGGCGGCCATACCCCGCCATTTTTTTGGCCCGGGCCAGTTTTTTGAGGTCGTTGTCAAAAAATGGCAACTCGTCGTCAATGTCGATAAATTTTTCCGGAATCACCGTTTTTATGGCCCGGACCCTAATGTTCTGAAAATTGCTGTTGGCCATCATATTTACCCTTGTGATGCCTCCCCCACCTTTATGGCGGGGTTGCCCAACATATAGGAATTGTTTCGGCAGCCTTTATAGATGGCGGATAACGGAGCTATTTTATTGTTATGGCCTATTTTGACGCCGGGCAGGGCGATGGCGTTGGCGCCGAATATATTGTCATCCCCTATGGAGATGTTGCCCAAAATCTGAGCCTGGGGGCCAAAAAAATTGAAGTCGCCAATAATTACGTCGTGCCCGATTATGACTTGACCGTTAAAAACATTGCCATGGCCGATTTTGATATTGCAGGTAACCCAGAAAGGAGGCATCAATATATTAGCCTCACCAATTTCTATTGATTCGTTGAAGGGTTGCCCCAGATATATGGTGAATAACTGGACATTCCGTTTTTTCAAGTCATTGTAAATTTTTCGGCGAAGTTCCGGGTAACCGGCGCCGATAACGGCAAATTCATTTTCCTCGAACTGATGCTCCGCTTCCTCGCCAATATAAAAATACTGTAAATGCTTGTAATCAACTGTATGTCCGTAGCCGCCGTGCCCCAGAAAACCGCCGAAAAGAATGGAAGAATCCTGCTCGGCCATGGCGATGAGGTTGTAATAACATTCCCGGGCGAATCCGCCGCCGCCTATGATATATATTTTTTTCATGCATATATCTTTCTGTGAATCGATTTAAACCCGTGATATATTTTGCGCAGAGCCATATAGGCATAGCCCGGCAACAGACCATACAATAGACTGCGTACCCAAAATTTCTTTTCATGGTTTGAATTCCATTCTAAACCATACATTGTATTTGCATGCTGTATAAAAAAAAGTTCATGATTTAACTTATACTTATGATATGAATATCTATCAAATTCAAGCAAAAAGTTAGCGGAATTCGACATCTTTTCTAAAAAATTTTTATCGGTATATATACCGGTCCCAGTCATGGCATGACAGCCATATATTTTTTTTATAAAATAAAATGGAGCCTGTTCAAGCAGTATATATAATTGCGAATAATCGCTCAGATATCTATGAGGATTCTTTTCATCAATCTTGATATGTCTTGTCCGGACTATTCGTGTAAGCAAATTTGTAAAAATAGGTAAATCTGGTTTTTTTATTACGTCTTCAAGAGTATAGATACCAGTTGGAAAACTAGGGTAGGCGACATGAAACTTATCATCTTTCATAATGATCGTGCTGGTGCAACAAAAGCTACACTCGGAATGTTTTTCCAGCGCTTCGATTTGTTTTTGAAAACCGAATTTATCCATACGAAAATCATCACTTTCAATAAATAAATAATACTTGGTCGTAATTCCAGAATATGAGCGTAAGGCATTAAGGAGTGGGCCCAAATTTTTTTCGGCCGGATAAAATTGAATTTTATCCGGATATTTTTCCGCATATTGGCGGCATATTTCCGTTGAGCCGTCTGTGGAACAATCGTCAAAAATGCGAATAATAAAACCAAATTCGGTCTTTTGCGCCAGAAGGCTATTCAGGCATCTGGCGACATAGGGCGCGTGGTTATACGTTATAACATTAACGGTCAGCAACGTCTTCGACTCCATTTCATTTTTCCTCATCCAGGCGAATAGTGGTAACCGTCATCTTCAGTGCTCGGCGACATACAAAACGGAAGTCTGAGGCAAGGCCAATTTTTCAAAACATTTCCGGCCGAAATGGGTGCATAACGGGCAATAATAACGCCAAAAAAACCGGCCATATATTCTAATGGGCGTAAACCAGACCAGATGTAATCCGCGCCAGACCCGGCGTAATACGTTCCAGACGCCTGGCGGAAGTTTAGCCTTTAAAAAATTCTTAACTTTCAAAAAAAGGCTCTGATATTTGAGAGTCATGGAATTTATCTCATCCCCTTCAGATACTGGCGTATCACGGTTTTTACGTGATTTTTCTTTAAAAAGTCCCTTATCCTCCCGCGTTTTCTGAAGGCAAACTTCATAAGTTCCAGAAGCGGCGGGCGGGCATAGGCCCGGGCTTCCTCGGGGAAGAGTTCTTTATAAAAATCCAGGGCCGCCGGGTCATGCCTGGCGTGAAACCTGGCCAGCCGGAACCAGAGATGGAAACTGTTGAAGTTCAAAATACGCCCAATTCTGGCCTTACTGAAATGGGCCCTCAAGACCTGCTGAAACCGAAGCAGGGCATAAGCCCATTGGCCTATATGGGCCTCAGGGTCGGAATAACTGCCGGCCCACAAGCCGCCGGAGTGGCGGCGGTAACAGCTCATGGCTTCGGGCAGAAAAATGATTTTCCCGGTTTCGGCATGCAGAATGTGCCAATACCAATCCTGGGGCATGATATAATGATTGAACCAGTGGGGGAGCCCTTGGGCGAAGCGCCAGCGATACATGACCGAGTTGGTCTGAATGAAGTTGGCCTTCAAAATGTCTTCCAGCCCCAGAACAGACCGGCCTTTCAGGAAAGGGAAATCCTCGGCCTTGGGGAAAAGGTATTTTTCGCCGGTCTCTTGGACCAGCACTTCCACCGGGTGGGCGCAAACCGCCGCTTCGGGCTGTTCATCCAGGGCCCGGACCTGTTTTTGGAGCTTCATGGGGTCGAGAAAAAAATCGTCGCCCTCGCAAAGGCTGACGTAAGGCGAAGCGGCCGCCCGGAAAAGCGCCTCCACATTGCCCCGGCCGTAAGTTCGCTCCGGCTGGATGATTGGCCGGATATGTTTGTATTTTGAGGCGTAGTCCTTTATTATCTCGCCGGTGCGGTCCGAGGAGGCGTCGTCGCCGACAATATGCTCAAAAGTGAAATCGCTCGCCTGGGCGGCCACGCTTTTGAGACAATCTTCAATATAACTTTCGTGGTTATAAGTCGTGGTCAGGACGGCCACCTTGGGCGGCGGGTCGCTCCGGCCGATGAAAAAGGCCCGGCCGGCCCAAAGCGCGTCCTTGACCGATTCGCTGATCTCCTGAACTACGCTCAAAGGCATACCGCTATAAAGGGGCAGGCACAAAATCCGGCTGGCGATGTCCCGGGCCACCGGGCAGGCTTGGGTGGAGTTCAAAAAGGGCAAGGTATCAAGAGAAGGCCAAAAATAGCGGCGGGGATGTATTTTTTTCTTCTCCAGGCTGCTCATCAATTGAAGAAGCTGTTCCTCATTTTCCATTATCAAGGGATAATAGGCATAATTGTGTTGCTGGACCTCGGGGGAAAGGGCCAAGTTCCGAACCCAGCCCAGGGGCAGCAGCCGGTCGTAACAGCCGCATATTTTGCGGCGCGCCTCTATGGAGGCTTCCACCAGCGGCAGCATGGCCAACCCCATGGCCGCGTGCAGTTCCGAGAGCTTGGCGTTAATGCCGATGCTCTTGAAATTGTCACCGATATGGCCGAACTTGCTCAAAAGCAAGATTTTTTCAGCCAGGCTTTCGTCCCGGCAGACAACCGCCCCGCCCTCGGCCGTGTGAAAGACCTTGGTGGCGTGAAAACTCAAGGTGCTCAAGTCGCCGTAGGAAGCCAGGGGCTTGTTTTTATAGATAACGCCGAAACAGTGGGCCGCGTCTAAAATGAGGGGCAGGCCGCGTTCCGCGGCCAGGGTTTCCAACTCCTCCACCCGGGCCGGCGAACCGAAAACATGAACGGCCAAAATGGCCTTAGTGCGGCCGGTTATCCGGGCGGCCATACTTTCCGCCGAGGGGACCAGGGTTTCAGGGTCGATATCGGCGAAGACCGGCCGCGCCCCTTCCCAGGCAATGGCCGCGGAAGTGGCCACATAGGTGAAGGGCGTGGTCACCACCTCGCCCCCGGCCACGCCCACGGCCCTTAAAGCCAACTGCAGGGCCAGGGTGCCGTTGGCGCACAAGACCAGATTCGGGGCGGCCAGATAATTCCCAAGCTCATCCCGCAGCCGGTTTTCCAGCTCACCGTTATTGGTCAGCCAAGCCTTGGCCCAAGCCGGTTCAAGAAGCCGAAGGTATTCCTTCCGGTCCGGGAGCAGGGTCTTGGTTACGTAGTAATGTTCGCCGATCGAATTCATGCTTGTCCAGATAATATTCGCTAGACTTTGCCCAAGAGCACGGCCAGATAAACGGCAGCCTGGTCCAGTTCACTCTGGCGGCAAAAGCCGCCGCGCAAGAAACTCCTGAGCCTATGGAAAGGGTTCCTACACCGGCGCAATTCAACAAAATTTTCCAGATAGCGGCGATTGTCCGGGGTTAAAAGGTGACTCAGCGGCTGAAGGGAAGCCAGGTTCTGGTCGGTATGTCTCTTGAAAGTGCCGGCAAACAATCTTTTCAAGCGCGACCAGCGAGACTTCAGGCCATGGTTGCTGCCGATCAAATTAGAATTATGCTGACGGTACCT
>Ga0268262_10002565_pt1 | contig 20841 bp, 19 predicted proteins | sample TergutNc150P3_FD_190354 | JGI IMG/M metagenome (GOLD analysis project Ga0268262, IMG submission 190354) | Nasutitermes corniger P3 segment gut microbial community from laboratory colony in Florida, USA - Nc150 P3 (SPAdes) (version 2) | ecosystem: Host-associated > Arthropoda: Insects >... | reverse complement strand
TGCTTGGAACTTGAAGAAAATGATGGAAGTCCTCAAGAAGAAATTCTTGCTCTTTATTTTTCAAACCATTTTCCCACAAAATTTATTACGCTTCGCGTCGTAATGTAGGGTTGATAAGGAACGACTATCTAAGAATATTGTAGAATTAAAGTGCGGTACTTGACAAATTCGCAATTTTTTTCTAAATTTACATTTCACCCGGGGTTATAGCTCAGTTGGTAGAGCATCACGCTGGCAGCGTGAGGGTCAGGAGTTCGAATCTCCTTAGCTCCATTTTTCTACATTATTACTCAAATGCTTGGTTTAACTCCATTCAAATATTTGCCTCGCCCAGTGCAAGCCATATTGCTTGTAAATGCCATTGTTTACTTATTGTCTTGGATTAGCCTTGGCGATTATGTTCTTCGGTATGGAGCCTTTATCCCAAGCCAAGCCCACGAGCTTTGGCGTTTTTTAAGCTATGCCTTTATACATACCGATTTTATGCATATCCTCTTTAATATGCTCATGTTTTGGATGTTTGCAACAGAGGTTTGCAAAAGCCTCGGAGAAATAAATTTCACCACCCTTTACATGCTATCTGCCATATTTGCTGGCATATTCAGCATACCCTTCTATGCCTTTGGTCTAATGGGAAACCACCCTGTTATAGGGGCATCTGGCGCATTGTTTGGAGTTATGGCCGCTTATGCCTTTTTGTTTCCTGAGCAAATTATTTTGATGTTCTTCATTGTGCCCATGAAAATCAAGCACGCTATATGGATATTCATAGGTATAGACCTATTTATGGCAAATAGCGGCGATGGCGTTGCCCATTTTGCTCATTTGGGCGGGGTACTTTCTGGTTATCTGTTTATGCTCTTTTGGTCTAAAAGCATTTCTATGGAATCCTTTTTTGCAAAACCCAAAAGGCCAGAAACATATTCAAGGGAATTTTTTAAGCAGCAAGCAAAGCAAACCCCACCATTGGAAGGTGAGCTATACAAGGGCAACTCAAACGCAAAAGAAGAGCGTTTAAACGAAATCTTGGAAAAAATAAACGTCAGCGGCCTTCAATCGTTAAACCAAGAAGAAAGAGATTATTTGCAATGGTTTGGAAAACAGAATAAGAAGTGAGAACCGATTTACTATATTAAGTCTATGGTAAAACTTGAAGAAGATGAAGATTTTGAGGATTACGAAGAGCTTGATGAGGAAAAGCCCATTTCGCAACAAGTTTACGATTATAAATCCCGTAGAATTTTGGTTTGGATTGAAGACAAGGAAAACCAGCCTCAGGTAGAGGAAACTCTGGCTTTTCTTTTGCCGTATGCCACCATACGCTACGTGAACAGCGAAGAAAAAGCAACCGAACTTTCTGAAAAAGAGGAATGGGATACTTATGTTGTTGACTTAATGGAAGAAAGTGTGTCCACAAGCGAGTTTGTTAAAATGGCAAATAACAACCTAGAAATAATGCTCGTTGCGCTAAACTATTCCCGTCTCAACAGAGATAACGAACAAAGTGAAATGTATTTTGAACCCATTCGCAAATTATTTGTTCTGGATAACTTAAACGCTACCCCAACAGAAGGTATAGAGCAGTAGGTAAAAGCTATGGTAAATATATCATTAAACAGAATTACGTTATACGGAAAAGGGCAAAATAAAGAAGTTCTGCTGAATGATATATCTCTAGACATAAAAGCAGGTGAATTTATAACTCTAACCGGTCCTATAAACAGTGGAAAATCCCGCATATTGAGAATTGTAGCAGGTTTAACAGAACCCGATTCTGGAACCGTACTTTTCAACGGAAAAACTTTAAGCGAATTTTCTCCTAAATACGAAAATCTAGCGATGGTGTTTCGTTCCCAAGCTCTCTACCCTCATTTAACCGTGCGGAAAAATCTCGAATTTGGGCTTAAGCTAGCCAATATCCCCAAAAGTACAATAAATACAAGAATAGCAGAAATTGAAGATTTGCTGGATATACAAAACATAATGGATTTAAAACCAGATGTGCTACCTATTTCGGAAAAGCAGCTTGTAGCACTCGCACGCGCTTTTGTGAAACACCCTCAAGTTCTGATTCTAGACGAACCCATTTCCGAGCTAGACTCTCAATCCAAAATAAAAATACAATCCATAATAAAGCGTTTTTGTATAAATTTGCAAGCAACCGTTATGTATGCAACACATAATCCTTCCGAAGCCATGACTCTAAGCAACCGTATAGTTTGCATAAACAAAGGAATAATCCTGCAAGTTGGCACAAACTACGAACTTTACAATCGACCTACAAACGAATCTGTAGCTAGATTCATAGGATACCCAGAAATGAATTTCATTGAATTCGAAACAATAGAAGAAAGTAAACATATCACTTTAAATTTCATAAATGCTAATTATTCTGTGGAAGTTCCACCAAAACTGAAAAATGTTCTAAAGCATTATACAAAGGCAAAAATAGGCATTAGAGCGGAACATTTAAAAATTTCCAACAAAGAAGGTCCATATACAGTTCCTATGATAGTGGAAATGCAAGAATATGCAGGCTCACAATCCATAATTTATGTTTCTAGGGAACATCAGACCTTGGCAGTTGAGGTACCGATGAACAAGCGCTACGAACTTGGAGAAACGGTGTACGTTGAACCAGAGGAGAATGAAATTCACCTATTCACAAAAGGAACACTTGTGATATGATGAAATTTTTTGCGCTCCTTTTGCTGATATGCGTTCTTTGCGGTTGCAAAGAGAAAGTGAGTTCTGAAAAAATAATACATCTATGGGTTTTCAACAATAGCCCAAATCCATTGGACGATATGAATAAAATCTTAAAAGGTTTTCATGTTGAAAATCCAGGATTAAAAGTTGAAGTTACCATTTTAGACTGGGGCAGCGGTTTATCAAAAATGAATTTGGCGGCAGCTACTCGCAATGGTCCAGACGTTGCACAAGTTCCTTCAACTTGGGCAGCATCGCTAACCGATATTGACGCTCTTATGCCTCTAGATTCAATAACTAGCATCTGGGGAAATCCAGATCTATTTATAACCGGTTCAAGAGAAACAATGAAACCAAAGAATTCGAACAGCATCACATCACTTCCCTGGTTTTTGGATGTACGTCCTTTTTATTACCGCGAAGATGTTTTAAAAGCATTGCATATAGACCCAAATACAATAACAACAAGAGATAAATTCATAGAAGTTTTAAAAGAAATAAAAAAAACAAACATACAAATAAACGATAAAATTGTAAGCCCAATGGAATATCCGGCAAAGAACGACTGGAATATCGTTCATAATTTTGCATCTTGGGTTTTTAGTGCTGGAGGCTCTTTTTTAAACAAAGATTTATCAAAAAGCAATTTACTAGACAACAAAACTTTAGATGGCATTTATTTTTACTTAGACTTTGTGAAAAACGGCTATAATGATTATTCCAACTTAGACAAAACAACAGCCGGAGTGAACAGCGATTTTGACCAAGGCAAAACCGCATTTATAGGAGAAACAACACAAAGAGTTCTTTATCTTGAAAACCAAAATCTTTTGCAAGGTTCAAATTCACAAGTGGTGGAATATGGCTGTATGGTTCCTCCAACTGCTAAAAAAGACCAATCAGGAAAATATTTTTTGGGAGGCTCAAATTTGGGAATTTTCAAAACAACAAAAATAAAAAGAGAATCTTTGACTCTTTTAAGATATTTAACAACCCAAAGCGATATTCAGCTCAAGTTTTCTAAAATATCTGGTTATTTGCCAGCACTATCGGAAACCTATAATCTTCCTTATTTTTCGGAAAATAAAAATCGCAAAATATTCCAAAAAATAGTAGAAAACGGAATGAGCTACCCTGCCGTGCCTTTTTGGAGTGCAATAGAAAACGATGTTTTGGTGAAGAGATTTAACAACATTTTCAACATAATAGCGAGTTCAGAAGGAAAGCAATGGCCGCAAAGTAAAATAGAAGATGAACTCAAAAAGGCAGACAACGACATAAACGTTATTATAGGCAAGGATCTTCAAAAAAGGCATAATAAGAAATAATTATGAAACGACAGAACAACAGAATAGCACTGTTTTTTGCTTTGCCAACAAGCATTCTGCTCTTGTTTTTTTTAGTGTTGCCAGTTTTATGCAATACCGTTATAAGTACATTAGACATAGGAAACGCTCCAGATAGATGGTCGTTCCATTCTTTTGTTTTTTTTGATAATTATTACGATGCCATTATGCAAGATGGTTTTATCAGTGCTGTTAAAAATTCCACAATATATACCATACTAACAACCTTATGTGTAACAGTCATCGGATTACTTGCGGCCATTTGCCTAAGAGAACCTTTTAAAGGAAGAGGATTTGTTATACTCTTAATTATGCTTGCTTGGTCTATACCAACCTATGTGGTTGGAATTTTTTTTGGTTATGTTTTTCAACAAGACAACAGCCTTGTGAATTTTTTGCTCTTTGATATTTTGCACCTTGATACAATTTCATCTTGGATGGGAGTGGAATGGAGCTATAACCAAGATGGGCTACTCATACCGCCAAGATGGCTTGACCACAAATATTCCGTACTAACCGTGGCTATTCCTGCTATATGGCATTATTGGCCTTATGCAATGCTTTTATTCTTGGCTGGTTTAAATTCAATTCACAGTGATATAGATAGAGCCGCCACTATGGACGGAGCAGACAAAATTGATAAATTCTTTTACATAACAATTCCCATACTTCGTCCGGTTTTGGTGGCTGTGCTAATTCAAAACTTTGTAATAAATATTTACAATTTCAACATTGTTGTTATGATGTTTGGCACCGGAACAATAATTCCAAGCAAAGACGCAGATATGATTATTCCATACATATTCCGCACCGCCTTCCAATATTGGAATTTGGGAATTGGCGCAGCTCTATCTACAATGCTTATGTTAATGGTAGGAATTTCTGTTTTGTATTATTATAAAAACTTAAATGGAAACTGATATGCTAAATTATTTCAAACGTATAAATTTCAAACGTGAAAAAATAGCTGTGGCATGGATTTTGGCGTTAATAAGTGCGCTCCCTATATTATTCATAGTTTGGTTATCCATATTAAGTTCGGAAGATATTCAGCAATCTGTTTTTTTTCCTCAAAAAAGAAATGACAAGGCTACATTTTTTGTGCCAACAGAAAATGATATAATCGTTGCCACAAACTTGGGATATATTCGCAACTTCGAAGGCAAAGAAATTTTAAATATAAATTCAGTTTCAACTGTCTATGCGCAAAACACAACAAGCCTCTGGGCTTTCAGTGCAAATAGAGGTTTAATAGAAATAGATATGAAAGATAAATATGAGAAAAAATCTTATGACTGGAATTTTTTTAAAAATAACTACGAAAATTTTGACCCATCCAGATTTTTGGTTTCTGGTGATATTTTACCCAAGCATTTTTCAGAACTGGCAAATTACTTGAATTCCGCTCCAATTTTGCCAAGTGAAAACGAAAACATAACGGTATCTTCTTTGGTTGGATTTAAATTTTTTGAATCAGAAGAGATAATAAGCCAGCTAAATTGGATTTTAGCAAACGACAAAATTCTTAATTCAATTTTAGATTACTGGAAAAAACGGGATGGCTGGCTTAATCCACAAATATACAGATTAAACAAAACTAAAAATCTTTCTGAAAAAGAAAGCCATTTATTGTTTCGCTTTTGCTTGTCTGAATTGTTTCCAAACGAAATATCACGTGTAAAATATTTTCCTTGGCAAGATATATGGGTTAGCCAGATTATAAACTATGGGCTTGCTGTTTTGGCAACCGATAACAAAGTTGCAATAGGCATTCGTGGTGATTTTTTCCCTGGAGTTGCAATTTTTGACATAGACACAAAACAGATAACCTGGATTACAGAAGCAACAGGACTTCCGAGTGCCTCCATTCAAAAAATAGTTAAAATATCACAAGCAAATAGTATTCAAGATACTATTTTAGTTGTACACGATATTGGATTTAGCATTATTCAACTTGAATCTGGAAAAATAATCCGCAATATTATGTTTGGTGAACATGACTTGCCAGATTTGGCTGGGCAAAATTTATATATAAAAGCTTATGAAGAAGCACCACCAGAAGAAAAAATATTGACAAACGAAATAATATTACCAGATGAAATAATAGTATTACCAAGCAAAAAAACACTGCCAATTAAAAAAACACCAACACCGAGTAAAAAACCACTGCTAAACAAGAAAGCATTGCCCGAAGAAAAAATATTGCCGCGCAAAGAAACATTGCTAAACAAAAAAATTTCCATAAACTACGGAACAAGGAACCTAATATTTAACTACGATAAATTCAAAACTGAATACAAGCAAGAACAAGAACAAACTCTTGACTACTCATCAATAAGTTCTTTTTACGAAAATAAAAATGGATATAAGTGGATAGGTTACAACGATGGAAAATTGGAGGTTTTGAATGAATTAAATCTTAATATTCAAACTAGCATAATTCCAAAAGGCAAACGTACATTTCAATGGAACAATTATCAAGACATAATAAAAATTATGCCTATAGGTCCGTTTTTTAAAAATTCCATATTGCTAAGTTTATTCATAAGCCTGCTTTGCACATTTTTAGCAATACTGCCAAGCTATGCCATAGCCCGCCTTAAATTTTTTGGCAAAGCAGCTTTTGCAAGAATTATGTTGTCTTCGCAAGTGCTTTCCAGCCTGCCTTTTTTAATTCCGATTTTTGTGATATTTAATATTTTGCAAATGAAATCTTTTCAACTATTTAATAATTTCACAATTATCATACTTGTAAACATTGCATTTTTCTTGCCGCTCGCTGTGCAATATTTGTTCAATATGTTCAGAGCAATTCCGCCAAATTTGGAAGAATCTGCTATGATAGACGGCTGCACACCTTGGAAAACATTTTGGAAAATAATTATTCCTATAATTTCGCCATCTCTTGTAATATGCTTGGTTTATATATTCTTATTTGCCTGGGATGAAATTTTATTTATATGGATTCTCTCTACCGATTCAACTACGGCTACCCTGCCTGTTGGAATAAGATTTACGGTTGGCCAACTTGCAAATCACCCAGAACTCTTAATGGCTTTCTCCATTATAGCGTCTTTGCCACCAATATTGTTATTCGCCTTTATTCAGCCACTTTTGATAAAGGAACCTATAATACCATTTAATGTGCGTAAACTAGTTTCTAAATTCTCTCAATGGAAAGTACCGCAATGGAAAATATATTTAAAACATATTCCCAAGTTTTTCTCTCAGAAGGACTGGGTAGCGAAGCTCCCTCGTTTTACGCAAAAAGAAGGCAAAAACACTTAAAAAATTTAGACTCCTTGTGCGTTTATGCTTCTGTTGAAAAAGAAAGCGAAGAGAGAATTTGCCAAAACCCAGAATTTTTGTATTTAACAGGCATAAACCAAAGCGGAGCTATTTTGGTTTTAGACCCTTTTGCGAGCAAGCAAAAACGTGAAATTTTATTTTTGAAAGAAAAAGATGCAAAAAAAGAATTTTGGAATGGGATAAGGCTAGGACTACCAAGCGCACATATTAAAAAAATAACAGGCATTGAAACAATTTTACCTCTTGAAGAATTTAATCCTTGGTTTAAAAAACGAATTGCAAATCTAAAAGAAAAATATATTTATTCAAACAATATCATAAACAATAAATTACGCCGTTATAAATTGAAATTAAATGATGTTTCTAAAATTCACCTTGCGCAAAGAGTTATTTTGGAGGCGGAGAGGATAGCCCTTGCTAAGAAGGCTCAAGTGATTGCAAAAGAGGCTTTTTTAAAAATTTTATCGAAAATTTCAAGCTACAAAACAGAACGTGAATTGGCTGCCGAGCTTGACTGTGCAATGCTTTCTCAAACAAACAACGGCTTGGCTTTCCAGAGCATTGTGGCTGCTGGGAAAAATGCCTGTACCCTGCACTATGCAAAAAGAGACAGCGTTATTGAGAGCAAAAATTTGATTCTTTTGGATTTTGGTTGCCGCTATAATGCGGTATGTTGCGATATTTCGCGTACAATTCCTGCGAGCGGAAAATTTAATCCTTTGCAAAAGCTGCTTTATAATATTGTTTTGGATACTCAAAAATTTCACGAGAAAAATGTGAAAGCTGGTTTAACTTTAAGAGATTTGGGCAAAGACGCTTGGCATTTTCTGGAAGAGCTTTTGGAAGAGCGTTTACTGAAACAAGGCGGCAAAATGAGACGTAGCTATAAAATAAAACCGCACGGCATTAGCCATTTAATAGGCGATATTGTGCACGAGGGCGCACCAAACAGAAGCTACATGGAAAACCCTTTAGAGCCAGGTATGTTAATCTCAAACGAGCCTGGTCTTTACGGTCATTTTGAAATGAAAATAGACGGCGTTCTATACAAAGAAGATATAGGCATTCGCATAGAAGACGACCTGCTGATAACAGAAAAGGGATGCGAGAATTTATCTGCTAGCATCCCAAAAGAGATTGAGGATATTGAGGGTTAAACTTACCTAATTCCAGAGGGACAAGTGCCTTCCTTATCGGGACACTTAGTACTTGAAAACTTATTATTGCCACCACTGCAATCCGTTTTTTCTTTTTCCTCATATACATCCCAGCATTTGGTTTCGGTTTCCCAATGGCAACATCCTAGAGAAGTCTTACCGCCGCTCGGAGGACTACTATCTTTACCACAAACAAAAGTACCACCTTTGCACGCTGTGCCTTCGCCTGTAGTTCCGCCTTGGTATATCCAAGCGTTCTTTCCGCAATTAGCTCTATCATCTGCATTTTTAATTGGCCAGCAATCACCAGCTCCATTCCATAAACAATTATCTCCTCGACTATCACTACCACAAGCACCGCCGCCGCTGCTCGCTGAACTAGAACTGCTGGACCTGCTAGAGCTGCTAGGTGTAGTAGTATGGCTCTGGCTGCTGCTGCTGGGTGGAGGTGGCGGCGGCGGTGGAGGCGGAGTGCTACTGCTACTGGGAGCGGTTACTGTTATGGTGCCATTGCATTTAACTTCTAATCCATGGCACGGACCCTTATCGTCCCTCTCCACCTTAACCATAATGTTATTGTAAGTTCCTGCTTCTGGGCCATTCCAAATAGGCTGATTAGTCCATTTACCAACATCGTTGTCATTATCTAAAGTAGTAGAAGCACCATTCGCTTTCTCTTTACATTTTAGCTCAGGCCGCTTTTCTTTAGGAATTTTTACCCCTGGTGGGAATGTAGAATTAGCGGGCAGGATATTGCATTCAAGGGTATATGGAGATTCGCCGGAGCTGCTATATTCCTCGCTTGAGCTACTTGGCAAGCTTGCACTGGAGGGTTCTTCAAAACTTGAAAAAGGAAGTTCTTCAGAACTTGAACTATCTTCGTCACCGCCACTGCCTGCGGAAGAAGAAGATTCATCAATTACCATTCCAGAACTTTTGCTATTTTCAACTACTTCTGAATAACGGTCTTCAAAATGACCCATGGTTGTCTGCATTTTTATTTTATCAATTTCTACTTCAATGCCCTCACCACAAGAAATAATAAAAACAAAAGTTGTAAGTACCGCCAAGATACAAGACAACAAGCGATATGAACGAAGTTTTTTTGCCATACAAACCTCCGCATTGGTTTTCCTAACAATCTCTAATTTAAATATAGAAAATATTTTCTTGGAACAGTCGTAATTGCCGCCATAGCCTCTTCATGGGTAAAAGCCTTTGGAAAACGCCTAAATAAGGTCTTCACCTGCTCCATCAAATCCAAAGAACTGGCAGAAGCAAGGCTATCTGTTGCAATGCAAATATCAACCCCACTCCTTTTCCACATCTCAAAATCGGGGTCTTTATGCCCAAACCACTCATGGCTCTCAGGGCAATGCACAAGGGCAATATGGTTTTTTGCCATAAAAGCCAAATCGCCCTCCTTTAAAAAATTCCCATGAACAATAAAACCATTCCTAACAAACTCCTGCTCACCCTTAAAAATATCCAAAAAATCGCAAAATCTATCACTCTCATCAAATTCCGCCAAATGAATACTCCAAGGAATCCCAGCCATAACACAAGACTTTACAGCCTCCCTAACAAGCTCCGGCGGAGTAGCATAAATAGAATGCGGAGTACAAGGAAAAGGCAAAGGTTCCTTAATAATCTCATGTACCGAATATAATTCTGTAAATCCTGAAAATTCTGTGAATTCTGGTTCAGACAATTGATTTCCCACATCGTAAATGATGCTTGTCCCTGCTTTTAATGAGAGTTCCAAACCTTTGAGGTAGCTCGCTTGATAATCCTCTTTTGTCCAGTTTTCCACCTCTTTGCGGAGAACAGAGAGCCATTCAAAGAAGGGTTTGTTTTTGGGCATTTTACCTGCCAAATTTGTCAGTTCCAAATGGCAATGGGCATTCACAAAAGCGGGCTTCATAGGGCTTCTCTTGTTTTTAAGAAAATCCATTTGCGAATAGTGCCCAAATTCTCGCCATTTGGGTGCTTTTTTGCAAGCTTTGTGCCTCGCCACAAAAGAAAAAGAAAAACAATGGTTTCGTAAACAACACTAAATGCAAAATAAATAGAAGGGAAAAATTTTGTTTTTAAAATTATTTCGCCTTTTGTACTCCAATTCCCATTTTCATTTTCCCAATCGGGAAAATAACAGCCATTAGACATTCCCACCGCTATTGAATCATAAAAAGGATCACCCAAAGTGCCTCTGACCTCAAGATTTTCAAAATCCACAGAAAATATATTTATCGCTCGGCTGGCAAATCTCCTGCTAGCTTTCCAAATTCGGCTTTCCACCCCAGGCTCAAAAAGTGCTTGAAACAAAAGTTTGTTATAATCAGAATCTTCTTCATCGGAATTGCCAAAAGACAAAAAGCCCGCCTTGCTCAAATCTTTTTTAACACTTTCATATTCTTGAACCGAATCAAGATTCCATATATCCCATTTCCAAAAACGAAGCCTGAATTTACGCTCCGTTTTAGAAAATGAAAAAGCTATGCGAAATTTCATTTTGCATATTCATCTGCTTTATCTTTTACCGTCTTAATCAATTCCTTAAAGCTCTTTGTTTCCAAAATGCTTTTGAATTGGTCTTGATAGTTGCGAGTGGTGGAAAGGTCGTCTATAACCAAATCCCAAACACGCCAAGACTCCCCTGCCTTTTCCATTTTATAAACCATAAGCATATCTTTACCTTTGCTCCAAGAATGTATGGAAACCTCAACTTCTGCGCCGTCTTTTTTGTATTTGGGCGCATCATAAACTGTGGAATCTGGTGGAGTGAATGTTGTGTTTTTGAATTTATTTACACTTGTGTTTTCTACCATTCGCTGAAATTCCTTGGCGAATTCCGCCTTTAAAGCTGCTGAAATGGTATCTAAAGTTTTTTTGGGCAAACTGCGCTCTGCCATTTTAGCAAAATCAAAAAGCCCACTGCTCAAATATTTGATTCTCTCTATTTCTTTTGGTGTGTGGCTCTTTTTTTTAAGCTCTTTTTGCAATTCCAAATCGTTTTGCTTTAGCAAAGCAACAGGGTCTTGCGCAGCAAAAAGATAAATGCAAGCGAAAAGAGAAAGTAAAATTGATTTTTTCATAACGACTCCTTATGTTTTAGATAATGTAGAAAAAAATTTCCGCCGCCTTTGGTTATTGAGAGAAGTTCCGTTGTATAGCGTGCAAGTTTGCTAAGTGGTGCCTCTGCATAAAAACGGGCTTTTTTGCCATCTCCATCACTGTTTATTATTTTTGCTCCACGAGATAGCAAATCACTTGTAACTGTGCCTGCAAAGAGGCTTGGGCATTGAACGGTTAAATTTACCCAAGGCTCGTAAATTTGCACAGAACTCGGCTCCACAAGAATTTTTGCCGCATCAAGGCAGGCTTTTTTTATAATTGCTTGAGAATTGCCCTGCACTTCAAATTTATGCAAAATAAATTTAACATTCCAAAGAGAACCTTTACCCAAAACCCCAGATTGGCAAAACTCATCAAGGGCAGAAATTATAGCATCCCTCCAAAGCCCTTCGCAACCTTCAACTGCAAAGCCTGCGGAATTAGGTTCGGCAGAAAGAGAAACTTTTACGCTTGTATCTCCAATCTGGCAAAAAATTTCAATTATATCCAATTTTTTTGAGAGCATTTCCCTAAACTCAACACTTGGCTCCCCTGCCCTAACCTCGCAACGAAATTCCCTTTTTAATCTGGATAAAATAAAATCGAACTGCACCGCACCCATCGCATGTAAGGTCCAAGAACCATCACTGTTATCCGAAACTTTTACCGAATTGTCCGTACGCTCTATGCTCTTTAAAGCTGCATTTGTCGCTTCCCAGTCGCTTGCCTTTAAACATTCAATTCTCATTTGCAAAAGAGGCGAATAGTCCCCTGTTTTTTTATGCTCCATTCCTTTTACCGCATAAATATCTCCGCAAAAAATTTCATGAACTTCGCTCAAATTTTGGGCGTGAATACGGTAAAATTTTAATCCGCTTGGGAACTTGCTTTTGGACAATTTTTTAAAACTCTTGAAAATGGCAACTTCACCTATACCGCTAAAAAAGCGATAACGTATAACCTGCCCTTGTTCTTTGCTTTTTATTATTTGCGGTTTTATAAAAAAAGAAATCCCATTTAAAAGCGAGCGAATGCCTATATTTTTTTTTGCAGAACCAGCGTAGCACAAGATATGTTTTTTTTGAAGAAATAATTTTTGTAAACCAGCAAGCAAGTCGGCTGTTTCCACATTTTTTTTAGCGAGCATTTTTTCTAAAATTTTATCGTCTGCAAGTGATGCCGCTTCACAAGCTTCTCTCCGGTAATTTTCCATTTCCTCTTTTTCTTCTGTAAAATCAAAAATATCCTCTTTGCCCTCTGCATTGTGTTTTAAAAAACATCCGCTCAAAACATCCCAAACGCCTTCATTCTTCACAGGCCAATTCATAAGCAAAGGTTTAACACTAAACTGCTCTTCTATCTCCAAAAAACTCTCTTCTAAACGAGATTCTGGTAAATCTGTTTTATTGAAAAATATAATGCAGGGTTTGTTCAGCAATTTCAATTTTTCCCAAGCTGCAAAAGTTTGAGGCTGAATTCCATCAAGCGCAGAAACCACCAATACCGCCCCATCCGCAGCTTGTAAAGCGGTATCTGCCTCCATTCCAAAATCAATATGCCCTGGAGCATCTATTAAATTCCACCAAATATCCCTCCACTCAAAATGCGAAATGCCGGCTTCTATTGTTATCCCCTTTGCTTTTTCCTCTGGCAAATAATCCATAGTAGCAAGCCCATCTTCCACATTTCCGGGTCTCAAAATTTTTCCAGCAGTCCACAAAATCCGCTCCGAAAGCGTTGTTTTGCCTGCGTCTATATGAGCGAGAATGGCTATGTTGCGGATGTCTTGCATTTGGAGGTTTTAAATTTACAAATTTCTACCTGCCAACTTAGGCAACTCCTTTCAGCAACCCCATCTATCCACCTATTCTTCCTGCTTTTTCTTGGTAAATTTCCTACCCTTCCCTTTCATAGGTGGGAACTCAAAGCCAATCTTACCGTTTTTATCCATTTTCAAGAAAGCATCAAATAGGCGGTGGGTTTTTGCGGAACGAAAGCCTTTTATCAACTCGGTTTTTTCACCGCTTAGCATGGATTTAATGTGCTCTGCATTTAAGGTTTTGCCCAAAATGCTTTTGGCTACGCGAATTCCGGTGTCTTTTCCTTCCACAAAACTTTGGGAAACAAAAGCTGTTAAGGTTTCATAAACTGGTGAATCGTCTTTGGGGGAATTTCCCACTGGGGTTTGACCGCTTAAATCCAAGTTTTCAGTTGAAGATATATCTTCAAAAACAAATTCAACCTTATTCTTTTCGTTTAAAATAAGTGCCGCGCTGAATACCTTTCCTCTTTTGGAACGGAATCCCTCCAAAGGTCCCAATTTTTTCTTTTCCAAAAGTTCTGTAACTTCTGCAAGGGATATGCGTCTGCCGCCTAAAATTTTTCTTATTCTAATTCCACTATCGGTTTCGTAGTTGGAAACTTTTTCATTGATTTTTTCGCCACCCGCCTCGGCAACGGCTTCTTTTTTTGTATCGCTTTCTTTGAAATTCTTTATTCTATCCACCATGTGGCTTGTTAAATTTTCAATATCGTGCATAAAACTGCTTCGGGAAACCTTGCCTTTTTCCATAAGGCCTAATTTATATTCCCATTCGCCTGTGAGTTCGGGGCTTGTAAGGTTTTCTATTTGCATGGAAACAGCCATATTTATCAAATCAAAGGCTTTTCCGGTTGGCAAAAGTTCTTTGCCCTCTCTGGCTATGTATTTATCGGAAATGAGTTTTTCAATGGTCGCTGCTCTGGTTGCTGGCGTTCCTAATCCGCGCTCCTTCATAGCATCGCGCAAATCATCGTCTTCTATCAGTTTGCCTGCGCTTTCCATTGCAGAGAGCAAGGAACTTTCTGTGTAGCGCGCTGGGGGTTTTGTGGCATCTTCTGCCATTTCAATTTCTTTTGCTAGAGGCTTTGCTGCTGGGGAAGATAGCTTTGGCATAATATCATCGTCTTCTTCGCTCTCTTTGCCATATACAGCTTTCCAACCTGGTTCTTTTAGAATTTTACCTTCGGAAACAAAGGTTTCGCTCTCAACTGTTGTTATGCGAATTGTGTGCAAATATTCTGCCACAGGATAAAAAACGGCTACGAATCTCTGACATATCAAATTGAAAATTTTATTCTCCGCCTCGCTCAAAGCAGAGGGAGCAAGCCCGGTTGGGATTATCGCATGATGGTCGCTGACCTTTGCGGTGTTGAAAATTCGCGGGTCTTTGTGCACATAGTTGTTTCTCAGGGCAAGTTCTGCATGTTTTGCAATGCCTCCGGTTAAGGCTCCCATTGTTTTTTTCACGGTTGCAACATAATCGTCTGGCAAAAATTTGCTATCTGTTCTTGGATATGTGGTTAGCTTATGCCTCTCGTAAAGAGCCTGTGCAATTTGCAGGGTGGTTTTGGCAGAAAATCCAAAGCGGTTGTTCGCTTCTCTTTGCAAAAATGTTAAATCATAAAGGGGCGGGCATTTTTGAGTAACTTGTTTTGATTCCTCGCTAACACTCCCCTGCTTGCCCTTGCATTTTTTTAAAATTTCCTCAGCTTCTTCTTTTTTCCAAATTTTTGTGCTGTTCTCTTTTTCCTTTTGACTTGTCCATTTGCCTATATAATTCTCGGAGCCATCTTCAAAAGTGGCGGTTAAAGTCCAAAAGGTTTGAGGGACAAAAGCCATTCGGCTTTCTTCTCTTTTCACAATCAAGGCAAGAGTTGGAGTTTGAACCCTGCCGCAGGGAGTGAGTTGAAAGCCTCCAAAGCGGCTGTTATATGCGGTTAAACCTCTGGAACCATTTATACCCACAAGCCAGTCTGCCTCTGAGCGAGAAAGAGCTGCATCTTGTAGGTTTTTCATTTCGGTATTTGAGCGCAGGTGTTCAAAGGCTTCTCTTATGGCTGTTTGGGTCATGCTTTGTACCCAAAGCCTTTTTATGGTTTTATCGCCAAGTCCAGTTTTGCCCTGTTCGTGTTCCAATATGTAATAAAATATGAGTTCGCCTTCACGCCCTGCATCGCAGGCATTTATTATTGTGCTTATATCTTTGCGGCGAATTAGCTTGCCTAGCTGGGATAAGTGGGTTTTTGTGTCTGGCAAAGGGATTAATTTGAATTTTTCGGGGATTATGGGAAGAGTCGCCATATTCCAAGTTTTATATTGCTCACCTATGTCTTTGGGGTCTGCTATTCCAACCAAATGCCCCAGTGCCCAAGATATTATGGTATCTTCGCTTTCCAAATAGGCTTTATCCTTATGGAATTTGCCACCCAATGCTTTTGCCAAGTCGTTAGCAACGCTAGGTTTTTCTGCGATTATGAGTGTTTTTTGCGGGTCTGCGCCTTTTAAAACCATAGTGGAGTGAAATGTAGAAAAATAATCATAACCAAAAGCGCATAAATGCCAGCGGCAATATCATCTAGCATAACTCCGTGTTCATTTAGCATTTTTTTATCAAAATAGCTTGCAGGAAAGGGTTTAAAAATATCAAAAATACGAAAGAGAACAAAAGATGGTAAGGCTATATAAAGCCACCACTTATGAATTTCTGGCAACTCATAAAGGGAGAAAAACATAAGGGGAATAAGCTGACCGGCAACCTCGTCTATCACAATTAAAGAAGGGTCATGGCTTGTGTATTTTAAAACCTCTTTGCTAGCTATGGTTCCTGCAACATAAACAAGCACAAAAAAGGCAAGCATGGCATAAAAGCCCCCATAATAAGAAAGCAAAAACGCAAAAGGAAGGGTGGCCAAAGAACCCGCCGTGCCGCTTGCTTTTGGGCAATATCCAACACCAAAAAAAGAAGCGATTACATAAGCCACTTTCTTGTTCATATATGAATTTCCTTTTCGGGTTTAAATTCCTTCCACAAACTGGCAAAGGGAATTACTTTGTATATTGAATATGCAATGGAGTTGTCCCTAGCTTGTTTTAAGCTACCCTGTGCGGGTAAAAAATGGACAATGGTTAGTATTATCGCAGATACCGCAATTCCTTTTAATGCACCAAAAACACCACCAAGTACGCGATTTATAAATGTTAAAGGTGATGATTTTTTTATGAAAAAACTTACAACTCTAGCTACTATGCGAATCAGTAAAAAAGGAATCAAAAAAGCCAAAAACGCTCCGAGGCACATAGACACTAAGGGGGACAAGCCTTCTATATTTGTTCTAAGTATAATGCCAAATGTTCCCGAAAAAAGCCAAGCAGATAATATCCCTCCAATCCAAGCCGCCCAAAAAAGCAAACTAACTATAAATCCCTGCATAACACCCAGTATCAAAAAAATTGCAATAAATATGAAAACTATTATGTCTATAAACATGGGGGTAATTTAGAAAACGTCTGAACCAGAATTCACAGAATTAAAGAATTTCCAGAATATTCTAATTCAGACAAAAAACTTACTTCAAAATCACAGGTACTTTCTTAGCATCAGAGCCAGACTGAACTATGGCATAATAGCTGCCAGAAGCCACTTTTTCCAAGCTAAACACGCTATTGCCTGCACGAACTTTGCCACTATATACCTTTGCGCCACTCATGTCGTATAGAGATATGGTTGCATCTTTTATAGAGGAGATATGCAAACTGCGACCATACGGAGCTACTATTAGAGCTTGGCTGGCTGGTGTGAATTTGATTACAGGTGAGCCACCGCCATTTATGTTACAACCACCGCAATCTGCTACCTGACTGCCACTATTCTCAGTACAATAGGATATTGTTGTTTCGCCGCCAATTGGAACACAAGCACCTACACCATTATTATATTCATTTCCTTCCCAGCAGCAATAACCGTTTGCTGGATGTTGGCCATCATAGACAGGGGTACCACCCGGGCAAGCACCACCAGCAGGACATGCTCCATTCCAGAATACATTAAGACCGCCATTGCAATCCGTAACCTGATCAGCTCCATCTTTGCCATCGCTATCTTTACCAGACCATATTGTGTAACAGTTGGTTTCGGTTTCCCATTTGCAACATCCGAGTGCTGTTTTATTTGGGTCTAATTTACCACCCTGATATGTGCCTCCATGATCTTTACATTTCCAGCCCGCACCCCAATCAGGGGCCGCCCATCCCGAAACACCGGAATAAAGTGCTCCATTATCGTTGCAATTCTTAAGTATCTGGTCGCAAGAACACGAACCAGCCTCACATTTGCCTGGAACAGAAGAATATTCCGAAGTCATCTCGTAGCAACCAGTGTCAAATTCACAAGCAGTAGAACTGCCCGTCCCCGTACACACACCTGCCCACGCTTGCGAAACCAATGCCGCCATTGCAAAAAGCGACAACACTAAAATCTTTTTCATAAACCTCTCCTCTCTCTAAATGGATAATTATAATATACATTATTTTTACTGAAAAAGTCAAAAAAAATGCGTTTTTTTGTAAATTTTACGTAAATTTCACAAAAATTTGCTCAAAATGGGAGGGATAGCATTAAAAATCTATATTTCCCACATGAAATTCTACTCCCTAAGTCTTGGCTGTGCTAAAAATCAAGTGGATAGCGAGAGAGCAACGGCAGAGCTTTTGGGAGCGGGGTTCAAAATAGGCAAAAATTCAAATGAATGTGAAGTTATTTTGATAAATACCTGCGGATTTATAGAGGCGGCAAAAGAAGAATCCATAGAAGCAATCCTCTCAATTTTAAAAAATAAAAAAAGCAAGCAAAAGGTTATAATTTATGGTTGCCTAAGCCAAAGATATGGGAGCGAACTCGCAAAAGAAATTCCCGAAGTGGATTTTTGGCTTGGGAATTACAAAGCAGGAATATTGCTAAATGCGCTTGGATTTGAAGTTCAAGCAAAATTGTGCAAAGCATCACCACCAAAAAGAATAAAGAATTTTGAATACCCCCACCACGCCTATATCAAAATAGCCGAAGGCTGTAACAGAGCCTGCTCGTTTTGCGCCATTCCCTCAATTCGCGGAAAGCAAGTTTCGCAAAGCATTGAAAACCTTGTTGAAGAAGCAAAGCAATTAGAAGAAAATGGGGTTTTAGAGCTTTCACTAATAGCTCAAGATTTAAGCTCTTATGGAACAGATTTATACAAAAAACCTAGCTTAGAGAAACTCTTGGAAGCCTTGCTGAAAAACACAAAAATTCCCTGGCTGCGCTTGATGTACCTTTACCCAGAGCATATAACAAACAGCCTGCTTGGGTTAATGGCAAAAGAGAAAAGAATATGCAAATACGCAGATATGCCCATTCAGCACGCAAGCGGTAAAATGCTCCGCCTTATGCGAAGAAAATACAAGGCAAGCGACTTGCGAAACTTGCTCCATAAAATGCGGGAAAAGGTTCCGGGCATAGCCTTAAGAACAACCGTACTTCTCGGATTCCCGGGCGAAACGCACAGCGATTTTGAAGAGCTTATGAATTTGGCGGAGGAAATTCGCTTTGAGCATTTGGGCGGCTTTATATGGTCTCCCGAAGAAGGAACCGCAGCACTTAGGTTAAAAGAGGAGCTTGTGCCTGTGGAAACGGCAAGGCTAAGGCTAAATGCACTAACAGAGTTGCAAGAGGAAATTTCCGCAGAAAAAAACAAAGCTCTTATAGGCAAAACCTTAAATGTGATTTTAGATAGCGCCGAAGAAGGACGTACACAGGGAAATGCCCTAGAAACAGACAATATAACAAGAATCTTGAAGGGAAATGGCAAACCGGGCACAATAAGAAAGGCAAAAATAGTGGGCGCAAATGCCCATGAGCTAGATGCAATTTTACTAAATTAAGATTGAAAATGAAAAATGATAATAAATTATGGTTTTGGGTATTGGGTATTGGGTTTATTCTTACAATTTCCTGTAATTCTCCTTCAATATTGCGTGAAAATGCAAATGACCGCTATGAGGAATATAAAGCCGCTTTTAAACATTATGCCGATTCGGAAACCGATTATATAATTCTGCTTTCAAATTTAGAGAGATATCCAAAAGACGAATATCTTTTAACGCGCAAACAAATTTTGAGAAAAGAAATTGAGCAAAATAGGCTACTTATGCTACAGAGCCGCGTGGAATTTGAAAAAGCCTTGCAAGAGTGGGATTTTGAGGTGCAAAAAAGAGAAACAGGAGTACCAAATGATTCAATTGACATAAGGCAAATTTTCGGCTTACCCACCCCAAAAGATACATCTCTGCGTTATAGGGAGTAATAAAATGGTTCTAAATCAAAATAAATCATAAATTAATTTCCCAGCTAGCCCAATGCTGGCTAGCTGAATAGCTCTCTTAATCCAAATTATATCGTGCTTATGCTGAAATTTGCTGGCAAGCAAGCCACCAAAAACGCCACCTAAAGCCATGCTCATAGCCAGTTCTAAAACAACCTTGCCTGCAATAAAAAAACCTAAGGAACTTACCAATATAAACCAAAAGCTTAAAAAACTCTTAAGTGCATTAACCTGTTTCAAATCCAAGCCACTATATTTGCGCAGAGAAAAAATCTGTATAAAACCCATACCAACCTGCAAGAACCCGCCATAAAAACCAACTGCCGCAAAACCTAGAAAAGCCTTGACTCCGGGGCGTTCCGGTGGTTTTTCCGGTGGTTTTCCAAAAGGGTCTGTTCCCATGGAACTCATAATGGCAACGGCAACCATAACAACAGCGAGCAGCATTTGAAAATGCGCATCGTCAATGACAACGGCAATCAAGGTTCCCGCTACCCCACCCAAAAGAGTTGGCAGCAAAAGAGCTTTTGCAATGTCCATTCTCAAATATCCATAACGGCGCATATTGAACACAGAGCTGAAAATCCCAACAATCATTCCAAAGCGGTTCGTTCCGTTGGCAACTGTTGGCGGAAGCCCAAGGAGTATCATAATAGGCAAGCTAAGAGAGCTGGCTCCGCCAGCTAGACCGTTTATAAAAGCTACTACTACTCCCAGAATAAAAAAGATAACAGCATTTTGAATAGTTGATAATTGAGTTAATTCCATAAAAAGTGGATGATGCAGGAATTGAACCTGCGACCCGCTGATTAAGAGTCAGCTGCTCTACCAACTGAGCTAATCATCCGTGGAGTGTAAATATAGCAATTTTTGGCGGGAAATGCAAGGGTTTAGGGGGTAACGGTAGGGCAAACGCATCTAAATTTTAAATTTTTACGTAATACAGTTTATTAAGCACATAAAAAGGAACAGCCATCTTTCCAGATTAATTAGTAAGCCAACAATCCAGGCATAAAGCGGATGATTGGTCC
>Ga0268262_10002563_pt1 | contig 20845 bp, 23 predicted proteins | sample TergutNc150P3_FD_190354 | JGI IMG/M metagenome (GOLD analysis project Ga0268262, IMG submission 190354) | Nasutitermes corniger P3 segment gut microbial community from laboratory colony in Florida, USA - Nc150 P3 (SPAdes) (version 2) | ecosystem: Host-associated > Arthropoda: Insects >... | reverse complement strand
TTATTGACAAATAAAGAAATATTGCTGTATTATTTTAAGGTAAACATTATTCTTTTTTTGTATAAAATAAACGGTGGTTTAAATTATTAAAAATTCAGCGCCTATTCAAAGTCTTGGAATAATAAAAGCCCTACAAACTACCATGTTCCCCATACCCTGGAAAGATGTACGCCTACCATATAAGAGCGAATAAATCCGCTATTAGGTAATAGCCGAGCTTACGCAAAGCTCTTCCGGTGATATTGGCGTGGATCGTTTAATGCCACGCCAAAGCGTGCCAGGAATAAGCCACGCCACCAATCACCGGGAGGGCTTTGCGTAAGCTCGGCTTGCGGCAATTCAGGGAACATTTATTCTTTTATAACATTACTACTTGAAATATTAATAAAATATTACGTATCGCAAAAGAAAATATATATATTGAAACACAGATAAACAATATCTACACACCTATCCACAGGAGGATGTATTATGGGAATTTTAAGTTTGATTAATGAAAAAATTTTCGGAAAAGGGACTGCGGCGCCCGCAAAACCGGCAGGCACGCCGGCGGGAGCGGGAGCGGCGGCAATAGCGGAAGCTGCGGGAAAAGCAGCGTTGGCTAAAACGGCGTTAAAATCTTTTGATGTGGAAGCCATTCTTGAAGCTGCCGTAAAAGCCAAGGGCATAAAGCTTAACTGGCGTGAGTCTATCGTCGACTTATTAAAGGCGCTCGATCTCGACAGCAGCCTTGCGGCTCGTAAAGAACTTGCCGCCGAATTGAATTACACGGGCTCTCATCCCGACGGTTCCGCCGAGAAAAATATATGGCTGCATAAGACTCTGATGAAGATTCTCGCCGAGAACGGCGGCATTATACCGAAAGGTTTATTAAAATAATTTCGGCATACATCTATTGTAGTACATCTATTGTAACAGCGCTTCGCAGGCGATCTTCGCCGCTTCCTGTTCAGCGCCTTTTTTGTTTCTGCCGACACCCGGTCCGTAGACAGTCTCGTTCACGCATACTTCTATCCAGAAAGTGCGTTCGTGTTCCGGACCGGAGCGCTTGATCATGCGGTATTCAGGGTAAGAGTGATAAAGCCGCTGACAGTATTCCTGTAACAGCGATTTGTAATCCTTGTGGTAATTTGCGCCTGTTACACGAACAATTTCAGGCGATATACAGCGGCTGACAAAATCAAATGTCGTCTTGTAGCCGGAATCAAGGTAAAGCGCCCCGATAAGCGCTTCCATAGCGTCGGCAAGAATCGCCTTTTTGGTTCTGCCGCCGGAATTATCTTCGCCCTTGCCGAGTAAAAGCATTTCATCAATATTTAAACTTTTGGCAACCTCGGAAAGAATGTCCTCGGATACCACGACGGCCTTTATCTTCGCAAGCTCTCCTTCGCTTTTATCGGGGAAATTATTATAGAGAAGCGTAACGCAGACGGCTCCCAAAATGGAATCGCCTAAAAACTCAAGACGCTCATTGTTGTATTTACTGCCTGTCTCGTTGGAAACGGAACGGTGTATAAACGAAAGATTTAACAGATCAATCTTTTTAAATTTAAAACCGGCGGCTTTTTGAAAAACCGCCAGTTTTTTCTTTCTTTCCGAACTGAGAATGTACTTATTATTTTTGCTGGGATTTAATAAATTCGTATGCGTCCTTTACGGTTTCAAATTCATTGGCTTTTTCATCGGGAATGTTAATGCCCATTTCTTCTTCTATGGCATAAACTAATTCGTAGGTGTCCAATGAATCGGCACCCAGATCCTGACGGAATGACGCTTCCAATGTGATTTTCCCCTCATCGACTTCCAGCTTTTCAGCGATGAGTTTTTTCATTTTTTCAAATAATTCGTCCATTTCTTTCCCCTTAATTTAAACTTTTGAATCAGGAACTATCACCTGTTTCCCGCGATAAAAGCCGCATTTCGGGCAAACACGGTGCAAAAGGACCTTGTTGCCGCAGCTGCCGCAATTTATCATTGTGGGAGCGGTTAGTTTCATATTGATGGACTGCCGACGGCGTGTCCTTGCTTTTGATGTTTTATATCTTGGTACTGCCATTTCTAAACCTCTCTAAGCTCCTTCGTGATATTAACAAAAACCAATATTTTTGTCAAGTTAAAAGATTATCGGTACTTTTCCTTTAAAGCCTTCTCAACAAGCGGCGGAACCATGCCCTTCAAATTACCGTTAAAAGCGGCTACTTCTTTTATAGAAGATGACCTAATTACAAAGTATTCGGGGTCTGTGGTCATAAAAAACGTCTCTATTCCCGAGTCCAACATCTTGTTCATCATGGAAATTTCGAATTCATAGGAAAAATCCTCCAGTCCGCGCACTCCCCGAAGCATCAACTTAATGCCGGATTTCTTCAAAAAGTCCACAATTAGGGTGTCGCACACGGCAACCGACACGTTTTTACAGTCTTTCGCCAATTCCCGGATCATATCGGCACGCTCAGAAGCGGAAAAAAGGTAGTTTTTCCGCTTGTTTTCGGCAATTACCACCACAAGCTCGTCAAAAACGGCGGCGGCGCGCTTAATAATGTTTACATGCCCCGATGTGGGAGGATCAAAAGAACCCGGAAAAGCTGCTTTTAACATACCTTAACATAGCGTAATTCGGCATTAAAAACAACCTGCACAGTATGATTTATTTGACAAATTTAACAAATGTGGTGTATTATTGTAAAAGATGAAAGCGAAATTACCGTTAATTAATATTCTTGTTGTTTTTACGGCAATTTTATGCCTTTTTATCTCCTGCGGTTCATCTGTAAATGCTAAAAGTACGTATGAAGAAAAGGTTTACGTTCAGGCCGGTAAGACTATTACCGTCAGCAGGGAGCAATACGCCTCAACAAAGGAAGATATACAGCACTTTATAGAAAGGCTTAACCAGGCAATCAAAAGGAAGGATTATAACGCATGGAAAGCGGCGTTATCGTCTGAATACTTTCAAAAAATATCATCTCCCGAAAATTTACAACAATTATCCGAATTACCGGCAATGAAGACCAGAAAAATTATCCTTAAAACTGCCGAAGATTACTTTATGAATGTAGTTGTTCCTTCAAGGGCCAACAGCAAAGTCGATGATATCGAATTTATAGGGGAAAACAGAGTTAAAGCGTTCACAGTTATGGTAAATGCGGCCGGTGAGGAACAACGGCTTCGTTTATATGATCTTGAAAAAACCGGAAATATATGGAAAATTATCGATTAAGGAGAATATTTATGCTTTCACTAAAACGTTTTTTTGTCCTCGTGATAACGGCAACGGTTGCCATATCGGCGCTGTCCGCACAGGCAAAATCAAAAGATGAAATGACGGTCGAGGAGTCCTACCTTCAGAAATCCATTGAGCTTATGATCATCAGGGAAACCGCAAGGTCGGAAACCAGAGAACAAAAATACATAGCGTTGGATTATATTAAAGACGCCCTTAGCCGCGGAAATAATGACGATGAAATCCGCCAGACGTTGGAGTTCCTTTCAAGAGAAGGAAGAATGACCGTAGCCAGAGAAAACGGCCGTATAACAAATAATTTCCCCGATGTCAGAAGGCAGGCGGCAAAGTATTTGGGTCAGATGGGTACTGAAGAAGCCCAAAAATCGCTCATGGAAATTACACGGTTTGAAAATGAGCCTATGGTTCTTCAGGAAGCGATAAAAGCCCTCGGCGATATCGGCACTAACGATAACAATGAAACAATCGAGCATATAGCGTGGGTTGTCAAAAGGTTTGACACATTAAATCCCGATAATCTTATGGCAATAGCCACAATAGACGCATTTGAAAAAATCGCCAAGAAGAACAACGGGCTTAACTCACAAAACGCGATTCAGGTTCTTTCCCGTATTGCCGAAGGAAACTACGTTACGCCTGTCAGGGAAAGAGCAAAGCAGTTACTGGCGGATTTGCGTTCCTACGGCGGCAATTAACGCCTAATTAACGGAGCAATGATTTTTAATTTCCTTTTTCTTAAACGGAAGAAAGTCTTTGCTCTTGTCGGAGAAAGCGGTACAGGTAAAAGTTTTCGCGCGAAACTTGTCGCTCAAAAATACGGAATAGATCTTATTATTGACGACGGTCTTTTAATCAAGGATAACCGTATTCTGGCGGGACATTCGGCAAAAAAAGAAAATTCATTTCTTACGGCGGTAAAGGTCGCCCTCTTCGATGAAAAGTCCCACAGGGACGAGGTGGCTCGCAGGCTTCAAAGCGAAAAATTTAAACGTATTTTGGTTTTGGGGACTTCCGAAAAAATGGTGAATAAAATAGCCGCCCGCCTTCAGCTTAACTCTCCGTCAAAAATAATTAAAATTGAGGACATTGCGACTCAGGAAGAAATAGACAAGGCGATAAGAACAAGGCGTATTGAGGGCAAGCATGTTATCCCTGTTCCGTCTATCGAGATAAAAAGAAATTATCCGGGCATTTTTTACGAAGCGATAAAGATTTTTAAAAGGCGCGCATCTTCGGCGGGCATAGGTCCCGTGCCGATTCTGCACGAAAAATCGGTCGTAAGGCCCGAATATTCTAAACGAGGCAAGGTAATAATTTCCGAAACGGCTTTAAGCCAGATGGTTATTCATTGTGTAGACGAGTACAACAAAGAGATCAAAATTAAAAAGATTCTTGTTAAAGACGACAAAATGGGTTACCGTCTGGTTATCACGATTGACGTACCCTACGGCATCCAGTTAGGCGGAAATATCCACGAACTGCAGCAGTACATTATCGAAAACATCGAACGCTACACAGGGATTTTAATAGAAGAAGTGAATATTATTATAGATAAAATTACTGAACAGCAGGTTTAGGCTTGCGCCTTCTGCGGCGTTTTTTTTCGGGAAGCGCAGGCTCTCCGTCCGCAGAGGGTTTGCCCCTGTCGTGGGGATATGTCCTTTTTATTGTTATGCCTCGTGCGGAAAGGAAACTTCGCAGGGCGTGTTCCATTTCATAACGAGGCGGATTCATCGGCAGCACAAAAGAGCGTGCTGTCTGAAAAATCTCCCTGTAATTTTCGATTACTCCCGGCTTCCATTCGCCTATGCTTTCAAGGTAATCATAAAAAAGCGAACCCATAATATATCCACGGTAGTTTTCTTTCCCGTTCAGGGCGGAAAGGGTTTTTAGATATTTCTGCCTGTAATCCTTGTTCTTGCGCATAAGTTTTACCGCTTCAGGCTGAAGGTAGGAGTACAGCCCCATTTTATCCAGCATATCCACAATGACCGCCGCCTTGTTTGAATGGATTATCTTAAATATTTCCTCGGTTAAGCGGGACGGCGAAACGGACGCAAGCAGCCTGGACTGTTTTTTTATTTTCATTTTAAGGTTCATCGGCAAAGAAAAACCCGTAGTCGCTGCGTATTTTACAGCGCGGATCATTCTTACAGGATCGTCGGTAAAAATTTCCGAAAGCGGAATAATTGGAACCACTTGTTTTTTCTTTATATCTTCCATGCCGCCGACATAATCTACCACTATCTGCTGTTCGGGATCATAGAAAAGGGCGTTCATTGTAAAATCACGGCGGTATACGTCTTCATCAATTTTACCGAATGTATTGCTTGTGTTCCCGTCTTTAAGAGAACGGAAGGTAGCGGCTTCAAATATCCTCTCTCCGAAATAAATATGCACAAGACGGAAACGACGCCCTATAATTCTGGAATTGCGGAATATTTTTTTTATTCTGGTTGGGCTTGCGGCGCTTACGATGTCAAAATCTTTCGGTTTTTTTCCAAGTATCAAATCACGCACCGCGCCGCCTACAATATAAGAATCAAAGCCGGCGTTTTTCAGTTTTTTGACAATGCCTACGGCTTCGCTGTCAACATCGGCGAAATTTATGCCGTGCTCGTCTTTGGTATAAATTGCGGCTTTTTTTTCATGTTTGCCGTTTTCTGTGGCGGAATATCTATATCTCATTCAAAATGTTTTTTTAACCATGACAAAAGGTTATCCATTACCTCGTCACGGTTAGTTTCGTTTAATGTTTCGTGCCTTGCGCCGGGATACAGCACGAACTCAAGATCAACGATCCCCAAATTGCGGTATGCGTTAACAAGGGCGGTAGGGCTTGCGCCCATATCGCCTACAGGATCGGCGCTTCCCGAAAATATATACACCGGCAAAGTACGGCTGATTTTCGCCATTTCTTCGCTTCGGTGAATATGATACAGCAATTTCGCAAGCTCCCTGTAAAAGCCGGAAGAACACAGCATGCCGCATAAAGGATCGGCGGCATATTTATCCACTTCGCTTTCATCTCGTGAAATCCAGTCAAAGGATGTGCGGTTCGGTTTGAACGGCTTGTTGTACGGCCCGTCCGCTAGCGCTTTTGCGATACGAGAGCCTTTACGCTGCCCTCTTATTGCGGCTAAAAAAGTTAAAAAGGGAATTCCCGCCCTAAGTACGGCATCATCGCCCGGTCCCTTCGTTCCCGATAAAACACAGCCGTTAATCAATAAATTACCTGAATATTCTTCTATGTAATCTTGAACAAGGAAAGAACCCCACGAGTGCCCAAGAAGAAACAGCGGAACATTTGAGTTTTTTTTGATTGTTGTGTTTATAACGTGAATGTCTTTTGTAACAAGATCAAAAGCGTTTCCGTCTCCGCAATGCCCCAGTATCCCGCCCCTGTCCGGTTTGTTTACGTCAGGATCGGCGGTTTTGCCGTGCCCCCGCTGATCCGCCGCGCAAACTTCTATTCCTTGAGCGGTAAATTTTTCGGCAAGCCTTTTGTAACGGAGGGAATGTTCGGCCATACCGTGCACTATGTGCAGTACGGCCTTAGGGGGCTGATCCGGCAGCCAACGGTGTAGAAAAAGCCTGGTCCCGTCATGGCTTTCAAAAAAAGATTCACTTTGAACCATAATACCATTGTAATAACGATAAGGCTTTTTTGCAATGGCGGCTGAAAACAAACACAGCGTGACTTTTACCGGTAAACTTATTAACATCAAAACATGGCAGCAGGCGATGTAATTAAATTGAGGCTTGAAAGTATAGCGCCCGGAGGAGACGCCCTCGGCAGGTTTGAGGGGAAGCCCGTCTTTGTTAAAGGAGGCGCTCCCGATGAAACTGTCTGCTGCCGCATTGTTGAGGAACGCAAGACATGGGCAAGGGCGGAACTGCTTGAAATCACGGAGCCGTCGCCCGTGCGCACAGAAAAAACCTGCCCTTATTACGGAAGGTGCGGAGGCTGTAATCTTCAGCATATTGAGTATAACGCCCAGCTTGAGATAAAGACAAATATTATAAAAGAAACATTACGCAGAATTGGCGGATTCGTTCCGCCCGAACCTGAAATTTTCGCAAGCTCTCCGTGGGAGTACCGCAGCAGGACGCAGTTTCACTGCGTAAGGCCCGAAAGCGGCGAAAAATTTAACTTTGGGCTGAAAGGCGATAACGGGGAAATAATTACGGTTAAAGACTGCCCTGTCGCCGTACCCGGAATCAGGGAACTTTTGCGGCAAAAAGATAATTTCCAGCTGCCGCCTGAAAAAGACAGATTCACAGTTTTTTCCAAAGACGAATTTTTGTTAAGCGAGGGCGGTCAACAAAGGGGAAAAATAAATCTTCTTGGAAAAGAAATTATTCTTGACGCCGGGGTATTTTTTCAGAGCAACTGTTCCGCTCTGGAAAAACTTATTTTGGAATTACAAAAAACTTCCGAAAACACCCCGCAAAACCTGCCTATGGCTGACTTATACTGCGGAGTGGGATTATTCGCCATTTTTTTGGGCGGCATATTTCCAAAAATAATTCTTGCGGAAGAAAACAAGTCCGCCGTCTCTCTTGCGAGGGAAAACCTAAAAGGAGCGAACGCTGAATTTTTCGCCCTGCGTGACACAGACTGGCCGCAGACTATTTTGCGCCGCAAAGAAAAATTCGGTTTTGCCGTAGTTGACCCGCCCAGAACAGGGCTTACTCCCAAACTTGCGGCAGCATTGACGCAAGACGGTCCGCCCGTTCTCGCTTATGTTTCCTGCGACCCTGCGGCTCTCGCCAGAGACTCAAAAATACTGACAGGCGGCTATAAAATACAAAGATTGGCCTTCTTCGATTTTTACCCGCAGACTTCGCACATAGAAAGCCTTGCGGTATTTGCAAAATAAAAAATGTACTATAATTAAACTAATGTTAACATTCCTGAAAAAGCGCTTAATTTTTTTTCTTGCCGCAATGTCAATTGCCATAACTCCCGCTTTTGCTCAAGGGACTGATACTGAGCGTGTTCAGGGGCTTTATACGGGGGCTCCGTTCTGGCGGCAGGCGGTGGGGGGAGCGGTTTTGTCGCTACCAAGCGTGCAGGCGCAGTCGGCGGTTGTGGCGCTAGACGGCGGGAATATCAGGGCGTACTCTACGGCGGGAACTCCCATGTGGAATTATTCAGCAAGGGGAAAAATCAGCCCGTTTGTTACTCGATCACGGGAAGGCACGTCCTATTTATCAAGGACGAACGGCATATTGATAGCGGTTAACCGCTCTGGACGGGAACTTTGGCGGCGAAACATGGAAAGCCCGATTTGCGCAAAGGTAGTCCCCGGATGGGACGGAAGGCTTTTTGTCCCTGTTGAGCATAAAATTTATTGTTATACGGCATCCGGCAATCTATTGTGGACAAAAAATTATGAAAAACCTATTTCAATTGCCCCAAGACTGGATCACAGCGGAGGGATAATTTTCTCTCTGGAAGACAACCATGTCTACCGTATCAGCGCATTTGGAGACATACATATATGGGAACTTTCCGATTCGCCCGCCGCCTTAATCCCTATTGAGCAAAAACAGCAGATACTGGTGCTATACAAAGACGGCTCCATGAGCGTACTGGGACAAGCTGATGAATGGTTCTTTTCCGCTCAAGGAGAGGTTCACCCTACTCTTCTGCCGAAACTTCCCGGAAACCCAATAGCGGCGGCAAGCAGAGGAAATAACATAGCGGTTGTTTATAACGACGGTTCGGCGTCTCTTTTTACGCTTGAGCTTCTGTCCGGCAAGCATCCGGACAATTCATCGGACGGAAACGGCATACTCTGGAGAAACGACAGCCATATAAAAGAATTTATCAAAAGAGGCGGAAAACCAGAACCGGAAACGGAAATAATTTATGACGACAGGGGCATCTATATATTGAGCAAGAACGGCGCAACCGGTTTTACGCATGACGGAAAAAGGATATGGTTTACATTCCTGCAAAACACGGCCGCCATACCCGCCTTTGGAAACGACGGCGTGCTTTATTCAGGCGGAAAGGATTGGATACTCTACGCTTATAAAATCGAGGATCGTATTTTACAGGAAAAGAACGGTCTTTTCGGACCGCAGGCGGAGGGGTCTTACGGGACAGGCAGCCCAAACCTTCTCTCCATTCATGACTTCCCGCTTAACGAATACGAATTAAAAATTAAACTTGAGCAAATCAAATCGGGAATAAAATCAGGCAGGGTTGGATCAAACGAAATCGCCTGGGTTTCTACCCTAATGACAATAGCCGCAGGGGATTTTAAAATTCAATACAAACTGGATGCCCTAAAAATGCTGGGACAAATAGGCTCACGGGAAACCATATCGTGGCTGATAAACTTTTTTCGCAGGGAACCGGAGCCTATGGTAAAAGCGGCGTCGGCAAAGGCTATCGGGGACATAGGCGTTGATCATGAAGGAACCGCCATTCAGACATTCCTTTTTTTGCTTATTAACGGAACCGGCATCAAGGATGAGCAGATTTTAATAGCCGTAGCCTCGGCGACAGGCGCCCTTTGCCGTTTTTCAGGCCCTCCACTAAGCGAAACGGGCATAAAAATATTAAACCTGCTTGGCGCAAGCAACCAGCCCCCAATAGTCAGAAAACAAGCCCAAATTGAGCTTGCATCTTTAAAATAATTACTATGTTTTTATCTCAAAATATATTATAATTAAGTATCAGGAGTATTATCATGCAAAAATACCGGATATTATCATTAATTATCATTTTTGCGGTAATTGCCGCAGCAGGCTATGCGCAGGTAGATCGCAATGAATTAGAGCAGAATCTTCCGCAAGTCGTTTTTATCAATTTTGAGGGCCCTCATTCCAGAATAGACACAAGGGAACAAATCCGCCAGCTTGGGGTGGTTTTGGGAAGGCAAATCTTTTCCGGGGAAGGCAATCTTGCGCCGACTTTAGCCGCAATGTCCGCTGAAACCAGAAGGACATATACTTACAAGTTAGAGGCCGGAACCAATAACCGGTACTTTGTCATTCACTGTGTTTCAGGGCCGGAGAACGGAAAAATCGATGCCGATATTTTCGGTCTTGGCGTAGACACCGGGGTAGATCATGTAAGAAACCTGCGCACCATTATTCAGGGCTACCTGCAAAACGCCTACAGTTACAGCGACAGGGATGCGGCTGTATTAGCCGAATATATTACCATTTACAATGCCGTTTACAGGGGCAGTTGGGACTATTTTTCCGAGCGTTATAAAACACAGGTAATAGGAAACCTCGCAAAAGACAAAGCGGGTCTTTCTATCCGTTTTGACGAATGGCCGGGAAGAACCATGATGTTAATACCTCTTGGACCCGGCGGTTTAAGCTCTATTGATACAAGTACCATTTCCGACAGGCGGGTTGTGGAAGAACTGCGCAAAGAGGACGACAAAGGAGTTCCTCAGCGTCAGGGGATGGTAGACCTTAAAGAGCGGGAAGCCGAACAGGCGGAAAAACGCGCTCAGGATGAACGTCAGGCAATCAGGCAGGATGAAAACCGGAATAATCAGGAAAGACAGAATATAGAACAGGCAAGACAACAGACTCAGCAGGATCAAGAAGCCGGAAAAATTACACAAGCTCAAGCGCAGCAAAAACAGGATGAACTTAATAAAAGGGAACAGGCTGTTGATCAAAAAGACAAAGAACTTGACCAACGCCGTGAAGACGCTAAAAAACTTGAAAACCTTGCCGAAAAGAAAACAGACGAGGCCCAACAGGAACGCCAGAGTATCGCTCAGGATCAACAGGCCGCAATCGCCGCTAAACCTACCGCTGTTATAGGCGTAATGATTTTAAGAGAAACCCCGACCACGATGGGCAGGCTTGTCCTCATCAGCATGACCGGAACCGAAATGAAACGTTCCGGCATTGATACTGTCCACGTACGGACGGTCTCTTTGGTAGGCGGAAAAATCCTCGCAATCGCCGGAGAAAACAAAGGTAAAGGCGCTGTGCGTCTTATCGAAATAGACCAGAACTCTCTTGAAATGGTAAAACAGGGCGATGACGATATTATGACAGGAAGCCTGTTGTGGGTTAACGCCAGTGATCTATATGCGATTACCGTCGACCTTAAGACAAAAAATTGTTACATGGGACGTTTCGACACAAACCTTGCGTTATTGGCAAAATCTGTTGTAAGGGTTCATCCAAGCGCATCAGTAGCAATTCAACAGGGACGGCTTCTTACCCAGGATGAAAAGGGAAACGCCATAATACTGGACCCGGCGGACCTATCAAAAAGGTAAGTATACGCCGTTAAACGGCGTATACTTCATGTGTATAAAACAAAATTTGATGATTTTTTCATTGACTGGATTGAAGATAATGAAGAGATTGAAGAGATTGAAGAGATTGATGTACTTAAAAATTTTTTATAGAAATGTCGAGAATGTATCAAGGAGAAATAACATATATAAATATTAGAAGTAATAACTTAAATAATATTCCTCCCACTATACTTTTATTATATGCGTTAAACATTGTAAATATGATCAAGACCGTGGAGCAATTCCATGGCTTTTTCTTTGCAGCTTCCACAGACGGTGCCGATTTTGGTCGCTTGCTGCAACTGCTCCCAGTTTCTGGCTCCGTTTTGGAAAGCGTTTTCTATATCTTTATCGGTAATGCCCATACAATGGCAGATAACACTGGTTTCTTCTTTTAACATTCCTTTTCTGCCGGTTTTTTCAAGATAGTCGTCTATAGCGGCACGCAGGGCTTTATCGCCTAAAACAGAACAGTGTATCTTAAAACTTGGAAGCCCGCCGAGTTTTGCTACAAGGTCTTCCGGCTTGATTTTATAGGCATCTTCTATCTTCATTCCTTTTATAACTTCAGAAAGCATACTGGTAGATGCGATTGCGCTTGCGCAGCCGTAAGTTTTCCAGCGTACGTCTGTTATTACATCGTCTTTTATTTTTAAGAGCATCAGCATCTGATCGCCGCATTTGATGTTGCCCGTCTGGCCTTTGGCATCAGGGACAAAACCCGGTTCCTCGCCCATAAGAACATTGCGAGGGTTTGTAAAATGCTCTTTTACGGTATCAGAATATATCCAGTCTGACATAACTCGAACCTTTGGTTCACCTCCTGTTATACGGTTAATGTTGACATTGCCCGTAACCGCGCGATAATGGGCGGCATTATTTCAATTATATAATCAATGTCTTCTTCTGTAATCCCCCACCCAAGGCTGAAACGGATAGAACCGTGCGCAAGCTCGGGTTCAAGCCCCGTAGCCATAAGCACATGGGACGGCTCAAGGCTGCCTGAGGCGCAGGCGGAACCTGTTGACGCCTCAATACCCTGCATATCCATAGAAAGAAGAATCGACTCGCCCTCTGCGCCGGGGAAAGAAACATTGAGCGTATTTGGAAGAACATCTTTCAGGTGGCCGTTTATTTTAATATTCGGGATTTTTTCCAGAAGCCCATTGCGCAGTTTATCCCGAAGGAAAGAAATATCCTTGCCGTATTTTGTAATTTCGGCGGCGGCAATTTCGGCGGCTTTTCCGAAACCCATTATAGCGGGACTGTTATAAGTCCCCGCCCGCAGACCATCTTCCTGATGGCCGCCGTGTATTAACGGATACAAAGGAGCGCCTTTTTTTATGTACAAAGTTCCGACGCCCTTAGGACCGTATATTTTATGCGCCGACACGGTAAGGTAATCCGCATCTATTTCTTTTACATTCAGAGGTATCTTTCCCACCGCCTGCACAGCGTCTGTGTGCATAAATGCGCCTGCTTTTTTTACCAATGCGGTTATCTCTTTTATATCCTGTATAGTGCCGATTTCGTTGTTAGCCGCCATTACAGACACAAAAAGGGTTTTATCCCCAAGAGCCGCTTTTAACTCGTCCATTTTGAGCTTTCCGTATTCATCTACGGGAAGGATTATTACCTTATAACCTTCGTCTTTAAGGCTTAAAGCGGAATTTAAAACGCAGGGGTGTTCGATAGCGGATATTATAAATTCATTGCGGGTATTGTCTTTAGCGATACGGCGCATGGTCTGAAACACCGTATTGTTGGATTCAGAGCCGCCTGAAGTAAAAACAACCGTTCCGTCTGCCGCTCCTATAAGAGAAGCTGCAGCCTTGCGTGCCTGCTCCACTCCGGCACGGGCCGCCCTGCCCGATCCGTGCATACTGGACGCATTCCCGAAAATTTCCATGTTTTCTGTCATGGCAGCTTTAACTTCCGGCCTAAGGGGAGTTGTGGCGTTATAATCTATGTAAACCTTTCTGGTTTTTGAGTCCATTTATAGTCATTTTAACGATTTATTTACAGTATATTCAAGAGCAGGACAGTGAAACGGAGAAGAAATTGTTTTTACCTTTATCGTCTAAATTTTGAATAGATTGATTTACGCCAAAATCTCCGGACTTGCGGAATTTGCCGGGCGTAATCCCGAATTCACGCTTGAAAGCGTTTATATAGGTCTGCTCATATTTAAAGCCGTAATCCAGAGCAATATCCAAAATATTTGATTCGGAATTAAGCAAATCGTTAATACTTTCCGCTAATTTATAGGTACGAATGTACAAGCCGAGCGGTTGATTAAACGTCGATTTAAAAAGCCTTTGCAAATGACTTTCCGACAGAGAATGTTTTTTGGCAATAATATCCGAGTTGATACCATCCCTGATACCTTTCTCAATATCATTTAATACATTTTTAAGCAAATCATCTGATCTTATCATAAGGGAAATATATAGAGACAGCGCAAGAAAAGAATCACCTTTTTGGGTGATTTTAGGGTGATTTACGGGTGATTTAGAGTGAACCCGCGAAAAAGAATAGAGAGAGCGGCAATATTGGAAACGCCGGATGATAAATCCCAGAAAAAACTAATAATTTCTTAACTCCTTATAAATTTTGCACGGACTATCATTACATCTCCAAAACCCAGGCGTTTTGCGAGGAAATCGGCGGCTTTTTTCACGAAAACGGGCGCAATACCGGCGGCAAGTCCGCCCCAAGCATAAACGCCTTCCGCCTTAAAACCGCATTTTTTCATCATTCTAAGCAATGTTCTCTTTGAAAAAAGGTAAAGGTGATCGAATATGGCGGAACGCCAGCGGCCGCCGAACAAGCGTGCCTGAAAACCGCTGATGTTCGGGGTTGTAATAAAGATATGTCCGTCTTTTTTCAAGATACGGCGTATTTCCGTAAAAAATGAACCAGGATCGTTCAAATGCTCTACAAGATGAGATGCAAGTATCACATCAAAACTTTCTTCCGGAAATTTGATTTCTTCAAGCGGAATGTTCCGTACGTCTAGCCCTCGTTCTTTTTGAGCGTATGCGGCGCACGGGGATATTTCCACTCCTGTTACACGCCACCCGCTATTGCGGAGGAAGGCAAGAAGCGCCCCTGTAGCGCAGCCTACGTCAAGAACGGAAGGAGCGCTCCCGCCGTTTTTGGCTCGTAAAAAAACGTTCTTCTCTATCTTGTCAAATCCGGCGTCCTGTAAAGCAAGCTGCTGCAGTTTCAGGAAAGCGGTTTCGTTTTCAAGTTCGTAACCAAGGTAATCATTCCCGAAAGTTTTACTGTAACGTGCGATTATTTCTTCTTTTACAGGTTGGGGGTTTCTCTGAACAAGGCCGCATTTAGTACAACGGACAAAATTAAAGCCTTCACATTCAAGAGCGGGTTTGAAAATAAGACCGCCGCATAAATTACAGGGAATTGATCCGCTCTTTGCGCCGCTTACCGGCATTGACCATGTTTTCAATTTACATACATACGGCTTACATAACTGCGGGAATTTCCGTTTATATCCTGCACAATAACTTCCAGATTTGCCTGTCCCCTGCTTAGAAAAACATTTGCCGCCTCAAAAGCCGGAAAGTTTGAATAAACCTGTTTTGCAGGGACAAGACCGTTACGGGAAACCATCAAAACTCCGTCCCTTGCTGAAAAAGCCTCAAAATTAAGAGAGCCTGCTTCTGCGCCGTTTATGGAACAGACAATGCGCTGAGGCGCAAAAAGAGTTCCCCTTGCCGCCGCCAAAATATTGGAATTAACTATTACGGTATAACGCCCCTGATTTATAACGCTTGTTCTAACGGGAAGCCCCTGAGCGTTAAATAATTCTACCGAAAGAATCTGCGGAGGGCGTGTTTCTTTTTGAGGAGTTACAAGCATTGCGGGATTTATCCATCTTCGTTCACGTCTGTCATAAACCTGAAAATAAAATCCGTTTTGCGACGACCAGCCGGAAATTCCGGAAACCGCAACCGGCTCCTGTTTTTGAACATTAACCTGCGCTGCCTTTTCATCGCCGCTATGCGAGCTCTGCGAGCCTTGCGAGTTCTGCGAGTTTTGTATATCCGCCGCATTGTCTTTATAACGGCTGTAAATGGTAATAAGCCCGTCGCTGTGATCAACCGCAGTCCATGCGCCAAAAGGAGACGGAAGGCGGGAAACAGTATCATTCATGTTATGCGTAAATATTACTTCGCCTGTTTCGGCGGCAAGCACCTGGGTATTTCCCGTAAAAACCATGCCGAGCGACGGTTTACCCCTGTCGTTGGAGCCGAAATTGCGTACAATTACGGCGGTTTCCGACGGCCAGTTCATTGCCGGAAGGAAACCAGCCAAAATAAAAAACAAAACCGCAATATAAACTGCCCCGTATTTTTTATTCATATTATTTTTCCTCCATAATAAAGGAAATTAATTTTTTTCCTCCGCCGACAACGAGCATTGGATCGTTTCTTCCAAGAAATACATTATCGCTCTTAAAAGAAGCCCTTAAAAAAATAGCGCTTCTCATATCCCCGTTGTATTTTGAAATTGCAAGCTTTTTATCCTGCGGAAACCTTATGCCGACAAGCTCTTTCCTCTTGCCCTCACGGGAATTAATTAAAAAGAAAAATCCTCTGTCTCCGGAATTATCAACGGCCGTTATTTCGCCGTCTAGCGGGATGCTGAACCCTTGTCTGGATTTTATGTTGTAACAGCCAAGCCCTTCCGCCCGCTCAAAAACAATGCGGCGATCTTCGTCTGTAAAAGAAATTAACACAGGCCGCCTGAATCCTTCTCTTAAAAATTCGTGGTAGATTACCTTGTAATCACTGCCGCCGCCGAATCGCTCCAACAGCAAAAACCGCTGTTGATCAATGCCGCTTATTATCCCAAGCCGTGAGCCATTACGAGAAACGGCACATCCCAGAATTACAGAATAACGAGAACCGCCCGGTTCAAAGTAAAAGACACGCTTTCCTTCGGGATTAAGAATTTCAACCACGCCGTCAATTGAACCTGTCAGCACAAGGCCGCTTGCCGCGTCAATACATGTAAGAGGAGCGCCGAATTCATAAGTCCAGATAATATTGCCGTCTTTGTCAATTTCAGATAACGCATTCTGCTCACTGCCGATAACAAAAACCCTGTTATCCAGTAAAATAGGATAACCTCCCGGATTCTCAATCTTAACGGCTGTTTGGGCTTTTATATTTTTTATTTCGATAATTTCAGGCTCGGCGCCGTATTCCGTCCATAGATTTTCGCTAAGGTAAATACCGCCTGTTTTTACGTTATTAACAGAAAAATACCCTGCCGTATTTACATAACCGAAATGAGAACCAAGCGTAAACGGAAAAAGCCCCTCTTGTATTTTCCCTGCGCCGCCGGCGGATACGGGCGCATCGGACTCCAGAGAGCTTAACCAGTCGGGCGCAAGAACCGTCTCACGGGGAATAGGTCTTGAGGAAATAATAAAATAGGCGATAAAAATTAAAAAGACAATAAAGGCCTGAATTCTTTTTTTTTGCTGAGCCAATTTTTCCCCCGCAGGTAAAAATCAGTATATAATAATTTAATCATGGAGGCAAGCATGGTTAACAAAGAACAAATGGACGCTTTATTTTTACAGGCCCGAAAAGCGGCGGATAAGGCTTATGCCGTCTATTCAAAATTTCATGTAGGCGCCGCCCTATTGTGCGAAGACGGAAGCGTTATCACGGGAGTAAACGTAGAAAACCGTTCTTACGGCCTTACCGTCTGCGCCGAACGGAACGCCGTATTCACAGGAGTCGGACAGGGCAAACGCAGGTTTATCGCCCTTGCGATCTCGACCCCGGATTCCGCCGAACCTGTCGGACCGTGCGGCGCATGCCGTCAGGTGTTAAGCGAATTTATGGATTCATCCGCACCTGTGCGTTTTGCGGGCAGCGGTCCAAAACAGGTAGATTCAACCATCGGGGAATTACTGCCGCATGATTCTCTGTATGATTTAGCAGATAAATGAATATATTGACATTTAGTGCTATTTAGTGCTATAATTCACCTTATGATAGATGATGATATCCTTACCCTTGAAGAGGTTGCCAAATACCTTAGGGTGTCCGAGCGTACGGTTTATGACTGCGCTCAAAAAGGGGAAATTCCCGCCGGAAAAATCAGGGCATCATGGCGTTTTAAGAAGTCCGAAATTGATAAGTGGGTAAACGATAAATTATCATCAAGCAGTTTGAACCCGGTAACAAACTCAATTCAGGCCGAGTCCCTTCTTTCTCTGCACCGCATCCTTTTTCTTAACCATTCAAGCAAACGTGACGCTCTTCTCGCTCTTGCGGAAAATCTCGCCGACGCTCCTCAAATAAAGAACGGACAGGAATTGGCGGTAGAAATTCTTAAACGGGAAGAATTGATGAGTACCGCCATCGGCTGCGGTATAGCGATTCCCCATGTGCGCCTTTCGTCCGTTACAGACCTTGTCGTTTCCGTAGGAATAAGCCGCACCGACATAATAGGGTTTCACCCGCTGGACGACGAGCCTGTGCGCCTTATTTTCATGATTGCCGCCGCCGGAAATCAGCACGCCTATTATTTACAGACTCTTTCATGGTTCAGCGCACGCCTTAAAAACAAGGAACTGCGTGACTCGCTCTTGCAGGCGCAAACTACTCAGGAAGTTTACAATTTACTAACGGCGTAATTCACTCAAACAAAACCCCGAACCAGTTTTTTGGATCAGCTTGTTCTTTATCAATTAAACCGATATCAATATTTGCCGTTGTTTCAGCGACTAGCCAGTTTGTCTCGTAGGCTTCAAAGCGCGCGCCGGCTCCTTTTATATCCGCAAGACCCATCGCATGGCTGTACTTGGGGGAAATCATCATTGCGGCACGAATGTCAGCGTGTTTTAGTATTATCGCCCAAAGCATGGCACGGCTGTCGCAGTCGCCTGAGCCTTCTGAGGCTGTGCTTACCAAATTTAAAAAATCGCTGCCTTCATGGTTTCTTTCGTACTTGAATCCCTGTACAAAGGTAAGCGCTTTCTGAGCGAACACCTTGTCCTCCGCAATACGCCCCCATTTATTAATAAGGGCTAAAGCTATATTTTCCACTCTTGTGTATGAATCACGGTAAATCGTTCTGTAATAGCGGAGCCATGCCTGTTTCCATGCCGGAGTATTAATATATGTTGTTAAAATTACAAATTCACGCTCAATTAATACCTGCGAAGCTTCAGCGTCGTTTTTGCATATTGCGGCTGTTACACCGCTTGCGGCAACAGGGACAATTATCTGTTCGCCACGGGGATAAGTGTACTCCGTTATCGGGCCGGGATATAATCTTTCAGCGTCCGAGGGCGCTATCGAATCCAGCGCTGAAAAATGAAACATATTCAAATCGCTTTTTTCGGCGGGACCGTAAGCCAGAGCAAGAAGCATAGGCGGGCGGCGGTCTTTAGCCCCGGCAAGCTCCACACAAAGCCCCCATCCGCTTAAATTATCGCCGAAATTCAATTCTATAATGGCCGCCTGTTTGCCGTGATACTTAAAATAGTCGATTTCGCCACGGTTTCCTAATCTCTTGGTCATATCTTCAGTCAGTTCTTTTATGCCGGCTTCTCTGTTGAAAACGATCAAATCAAACGAAGCGCCTTCAGGCCCTGTGAATGAAAACCTGTCCTTGCCGTCTCCCTCCGTATATTCATAGTATTCGGGAATATCAAGGCTGAAGCCCCATGTGGGGGAATACAGCTTTTCGGCAAAAACAAAGGACGGAATCAGTATCAGTAAAAAAAAGAATCTTTTCATGTTAATATTATCGGAGTGAAAACCCTTAAAATTTTGTACGAAGATAATAATTGTATTGTAATTGACAAACCCGCCGGGCTTGCCGTTCAGGGCGGAAAAGGGGTTAAATCGTCCGTAGACGTGATTCTGGCGGAAATGCGCTCTCCTCCGCCGCTTCTGGTTCACCGCCTGGATAAGGACACTTCGGGGGCGCTCCTGACGGCAAAAACAAAGGAAGCCGCCGCCCTCTTTTCCCGTCTTTTGGGAACGGACAGGCAGGCTGTAAAACAGTACATCGCTGTCTGCGCCGGAAGCCCCGAAAAAAAAGAGGGGAGCATTTCGCAGGATTTAATGATACGGGGCGTATTAAAAAAATCGGAAACAAGATACAAAGTGATAAAAAACGGGGAATTTTCCGTACTGGAACTTGAGCTTGGCACAGGGAGGATGCATCAAATCCGCCGCCACCTTGCCATGAGCGGAAATCCGGTGCTTGGGGACGATAAATACGGAGATTTTACGCTAAATAAAAAATTGCGCAAAGAAAAGGGGCTTAAGCGCCTGCTCTTACACTCGTCCCGGCTTGTGATAAAAAACGAATTTCAGCTTGATGTAACGGCGCCCCTGCCTGAATATTTTGAGGCGTTTACTTCTTTCTCCTGAAAACACGGTAATTAATGTTCGGAAAAATATTGTGGCGGCGCTCAAGGGTTGTAAGCCATTCGGTACTGATGTAATTGCTGCCAAGAGCTTCGTATATCGTTGTAAAATTACGAAGGGCGTTCTCGGCGTTGTTACGGGCAAATTCGGTAGATTCCTGCCTGTGTAAAAGATACGGCCAGTCGGAAGATTGAGCGAGCAGTATCTCACGGGCCGCCTGATTCAAGGCACGCTCTTTAAGGCCTGTGTCGTCCGGAAAACGTTCTGCAAGCTCCGTCATCCTTTCCATTGAGCGGATAAGGTGGCGGTATATCCAGTCGCTTGAAGTATCCAGCCATGTTTCGGCATAGCCGTTAACACCCCACGAAGAAAATTCCGGGGTGACAACCTGAAGCGAATTAATTTTACGGTTGAAAATATAAGAACTGGGCGTAACAAATTTTAAATCCCGGTAGCCCGTCGCCATGCGGAAAAGGGACTCGATAAACTGCGATCCTTCATACCACAAATTACCGAAACAACTTGCGTTATTTGCGTAAAGGCTTACAGGGGTTTCTTCCATGTATTTAGACGCTTCTTCAAGGCGGGCGATTGTATTTTCCAGAAAGGATCTTACATGCTCCGTTATCCTTACGGAAGCCGCCTGAGGATCGTAGACTGTATCAGGGTCTTTGCCGTCCTTGTTATATGTTCTCGGCCAATACTTGTATCCTGTTTTATGACGTTCCCCTTCGGCGCTTAAAAACCGGCCGACAACTTCAGGCGGAAGCTCGTACCCTACGTCTCTTGTTTTATCCATGTACAGTTCATCGTTTGATATTTTTTCGATATCCTGTACGGCGTAAAAATCTCTCGCAAGGATAAAAGTGCCGTTAGGT
>Ga0268262_10002562_pt1 | contig 20853 bp, 18 predicted proteins | sample TergutNc150P3_FD_190354 | JGI IMG/M metagenome (GOLD analysis project Ga0268262, IMG submission 190354) | Nasutitermes corniger P3 segment gut microbial community from laboratory colony in Florida, USA - Nc150 P3 (SPAdes) (version 2) | ecosystem: Host-associated > Arthropoda: Insects >... | reverse complement strand
CTGGCGGCCTGGACTGTGGGGTTGCTGGGGTGCGACGGGGGGGACAGGGACGACGATTCCTATGACGGGTGGGCGGATCCTAAGGCTGTGGTTAAGGGCACCTTAAAAGACCCTAGGGACCAAAAAGAATACAGGACGGTCAAGATAGGCACTCAGACGTGGATGGCTGAAAATTTGAATTATACTCCGACAGAGACAGAGACTACGGTGTCATCGCATTGTTATAATGATAGTGCGGTTTACTGCGACAAGTACGGTAGGCTATATTCGCAGGCGGCAAATGTTTGCCCAGACGGATGGCGTGTGCCGAGCTATAAGGATTGGGATACGTTGATAACGGTGACCGGCGGCGAGAGGGTTGCCGGTAAGAAGCTGAAATCGAAAAACGGATGGAATCCTAACGATGGTACGGACGATTTTGGGTTTTCGGCTCAGTCGGGCGGCAAAAGCTACGAGGCCTATCAGTGGAATACTTATATCAAAATACGCGATTATGAAGGAGTAGGACAATCCGGCTATTGGTGGACGGATTATTGGGAGAGTTCGTATGGCGATCCTGATTACAATTATCTAACTTGGTTCGATCCGAAGAAATACGGAAAAGGGAGTGTATGGGAGAGTGCTACCGTTTGGGGTGGAGGCGGAAGTGACTACGAATTTTCTGTACGTTGCATTAAGAATTGAATCGCGGCGCAATAACGGCGGAACCCAAAGTTATCAATTTTAACCGATTTAACCGAACAAAACAAATCACAAAGGACATTAAAAATGAAAAGATTAACGCTTCTCTTACTCTCCGCAGCGCTCTTCAGCGCAACGGCGATAGCCCAGGCCCAGCCCCAAATCGCCGTATATGTCACCGGCAACGTCTCCTCCGACGTGAAGAAGGCGCTCGGCACGAAGATGCTCTCCGAGCTTGTCAACAGCGGCCGCTATATCGGCATAGAGCGCTCCAACGACTTCCTCGCGAAGATAGACGAGGAGCAGGTGACGCAGCGCAGCGGGGCGATAGACAACAAGCAGATAAGCCAAGTCGGAAAGCAGTTCGGCGTTAAATACGTGTGTATCGCGGACATCACCCCCGCCCTCGGCGCGTTCCAGATTTCCGCGCGCATAGTGGACGTGGAGACCGCGCAGGTGTCGTTCATCAGCGAATCCAACAGCGAGTTGAGGACGTTGGACGACCTTACGAGCGTGAGCGTAAGGGTTGTGAAAAAGATGTTCGGCGGGGGAGCGGAGGAACAGAAACCTGAATACGTCGCGCCGCCGCCGTTGCCGCCGCCTCCTCCGCAGCAACCGCCGCAGTACACGCAAGAGGCTAACTACCAACAGCAAGCTCCGGTCGTGTATTATCAAGAACCGGTAAGGAAGGCGCCTAAGAAGAGGAAAGTTGATTACTACGTCGCGCCGCATTATTTGTGGATGTCTGATATACCGACAGGCGGTGATGTGGAGGTCGGATTGATTTGGGGTAACGGGGCCTTCTTCGGGATTGATTTTGGTATCGGTTTTTCTAAATACCAGCATAAACTTTTTGATGAAGAGACTAATAAATTTTCTGAGACGGAGGTTGAGGATAATAAACACAATTGCGCATGGCTTGGAGGAGGCTTCAGTCTGGGTAACGCGCTTAATTTACCCGGTCAACTTCAATTTTTATACGGCGGAACTTTGGGCGTTTGGCTTGTGAATTATGGGGACAGGTATAAGGTTGTTGGGGCGAGTAGGGATGGAGCTATAATTGTAAGCGAGGGATTGACAAACTTAGATTTTCTTGCCCCGTTTGTAAAGTTGCGCTGGCGTTATGTTGAACTCTCGTACAGATGTCTTTTGGGTGTGAGCAAAAAAGATGTGGGATTCAAAACAGCCGCGCCGGAAGCATTTGCGAGCGCTTATAAAAAGAAATCATCCGACAGCGAATTTACCGCCGACCACCAACTAACCCTAGGCCTCCATTTCGCAACCTCCAAGCGAGACCGTTAGCCGGTCAAGCGTTCGACGGACGGTAAGCAGGGGCGGCGCCATCCCGCCCCGCCTGCCTTAATAAATTTGACTTCCGTTGTCGGCGGGTATTATATTATATATATCAAGAGTAAACGTCAACAGTCCCCCTAGCGATAGGAGTCGATTATGTGCGACAAAGCCGTATTAGACGAGATAACGTCAAGGGTCTGCGCCGCCGCCAAAGAGGTCTTGGGCGACAAGTTGGAGAAGGTAATTCTATTCGGCTCATACGCAAGGGGCGACTACGACGAGGAGTCGGACATAGACATAATGGTGATAGCCGACATAGAGTTGGAGGAGGCGAACGAGACGCGCAGGAAGATTCATGCGGTTGCCGGAGACCTCTTGTGGGACTACGGCATACTCGTTTCACTGAGGATGGCATGCAGCGACATATTCCGAAAATATCATGGTATTTCCGGCCTCTACATAAACGTACAGAAAGACGGGGTGTTATTGTATGTCGCTTAATACCGACTCTAATCATGCTCCGAAAGATTATGCCCGCTTTCGTCTTGATAAGGCGAAGGTATGTTTGCAAGATGCCAAAGCGACGAACGTTTCATTTGAAAATGCCGTTAACCGTTCGTACTACTGTATCTTCAGCGCTATGCGTGCGGTTTTGGCGCTTGATGGGTTCAACTCCAAAAAACATTCCGGCATAATATCCGCTTTTCACAAAGATTACATAAGAACAGGTATATTTTCCAAAGAGTTTTCAGAAATCATTACAAACGCATTTGATATCCGTCTTGACAGCGATTATGAGGATTTCTACCTTGTATCAAAGGCCGAAGTCGCCGCTCAGGTCAAAAACGCCGGAGTATTCTTAGAGGCGGTAGAAAAGTATATCGGCGAGAGAATCAAGCAACCATGATGACTGACCGTCCCCCCGCGTCCCCGCCGGTCGGGGTCAGGATCAACCCGCCTTTTTTTTCATCAACCCAGACGAGAACGTCAACCCCCTACTTAAGCTGCGACTCCCTGATTTTTTTCTGCAAGAACATCATAGACGGATCCCCGCTCTGCATTCCCGGCTGATTTTGTTGTTGCGGCGGCGGCGCGGGCTGTGTTTGCGGCCTTGCGCTGTTCATGTCCATGTAGTAGACGTCGCCCGCCGGTTGTTGCGGCGGCGGCGCTGTCGGTTGCGGCGCTTGCGGCGGCCACTGCTGGTGTTGCGGCATGGGTTGCGGGGCGGCGGCGGGCGGTTTCGCGCCTGAGCCGAAGAGGAGTTTGTTTACGTCCATATCCAAGTCGACTTGTTCCTCGGACTTATCGTAGACGCGTTGCAGCGCCTCTTTAAGTTGGCGGTCGAACTGTCTCGCGAAGACCTTCACGCGGTCTATGTTGGTTCTGTCGTCGAATATCAGCGCCAAGAATGTGTTGTCGTCTATGCTGGCGACGTATATATGTTTGTTTTTGCCTTGGTGGTACATCGTGCAGAATTCGGTTTCGCCTACTAAGTGGGCTATGGCGAGCGTGGAGGCGGTGTTGCCGGCCACCAGCGCGGCTAAGGAGACGATGTCGACGTTCTCTAACTGTCCTTGGTTGGTCAGCAAGCGCCCGTCTTTATTGATCAGTACGGCCAAAAGCAAATTCGCTTTTTGCGTAAGCGGCAGGAGAATGGCGTCGAGCTGATCTATATCCTCCGGAAAGAGAATCATGTCTTTCATTCGGTATCATCCTTATTTTTTAATGATCCTTGTTGAAGAGCTTCGACATGAGGCTCTCTTTTGTTCCACTGTTATGGTTTTTTACCCTTCAAACTGGCGAACAGCTCCTCCTCAAACTCAAATATGGCGCTGTTGCCGGGCGTGGCCATCTCGTCGTATCCGGACGCGTAAGACGATTCGACCTGAAAGGACGGCTGCGCTTGGCTCGGCGGCGGCGGCGTCATCGCTTGAGCCTGAAACATACCTTGCGGCGGCGCCGCGGACGGCATCGGCGGAGGCGCTTCTATAGCGTTCTGATACTTCTCGATCTCAAGATCCACATCCGAAAAAGGTTGTTGAGCGGGCGCCGCTATGTTCGGCGCGCCCGCTCCGCCCGATTTCGCGCCAGCCGAAGGCTGACGTACGGGAGATGGCGTGGGCGTGGGCGCCATCCCGTTAAAGAAAGGGGATTCTTCGTATCCTCCTTGGTTCGCGCCCTGCGGCGGATACCCTCCTGGCGCGGGCGGCGGCGGTGGCGGCGGCGGCGGCGCGGACGGCCCCACTAAGAACATATCGTCGTAGTTCATCTGACCCGGCGGCGGCGCGGGAGGCGGCGGAGGCGGCTGATAAGCCGGAAACGCCCCTGTGCCCGGTTGCTGCTGCGGTTGGAAGCTCTGCGGCGGCGGAGCCCACGGCTGTTGAGCCGGAGCGGGCGGCGGCGGCGGAGGAGGCGGTTGATAAGCCGGAAACGCCCCCGTGCCCGGTTGCTGCTGAGGTTGGAAGCTCTGCGGCGGCGGAGCCCACGGCTGTTGAACCGGCGGCGGCGCCATCTCAAAGGAGTCGTAAGCCGGCGCCGGCGGGGGAGCCATCTCGAAAGAATCGTAACTCGGCGCCGGCGGCGGCGCGAAAGGCTGCTGCTGAGGCGGCGGCTGATAAGCCGGAAACGCCCCCGTGCCCGGTTGCTGTTGCGGTTGGAAGCTCTGTTGCGGCGGCGGGGCCCACTGTTGCTGAGCCGGCGGCGGGGCGCCCCAAGGCTGTTGAGCCGCAGGCGGCGGCGCGAAAGACTGCTGCGGCTGATACCCGGGCGCCGCGGGCGCCGGAGCGCGCGGCGCGGCCGCCTCGCCCCCGCGCGCGCCGGGAGCCGAACGCGAATACTTCTTGTTCAAATAGTCTATGACGATCTTGCCGATCTGCTTCAACGTGTCAAACACGCCCACGCCCTTGTAGGCGATGCCCTCGCCCCAAGGCAGATTGTACTTGTTGATGAGCCTGTTCAGCTCGTCAATAGCCAAGGCGTTCGGCAGGTCGCGCTTGTTGTACTGGAGGATGATGGGCACCGACTCCCTCTGGTAGCCGTACTCCGCCAAGTTGTCCTCAAGGTTCTGGAAGCTCTCCAAGTTCTCCTGAACCTTGTCGGCGCCGCTGTCGGCCACAAATACCACGCCGTCCACCCCGCGCAGCACCAGCTTGCGGGTGGCGTTGTAGTAGACCTGCCCCGGAACCGTGTACAGCTGGAACTTGGTCGCGAACCCCTTGATCTTCCCCAAGTCCAAAGGCAGGAAGTCGAAAAAGAGGGTGCGATCCGTCTCAGTAGCCAGCGACACCATGTCGCTCTTGTGCTCCTGAGGCGTTTTCTTGTGGATCACCTGAAGATTGGTGGTCTTTCCGCTCAAACCCGGGCCGTAATAAACGATTTTGACGCTTATCTGCCGGGTTGCATAATTGATTGACGCCATGAAGCCGCCCTTTTGTTATTATTTATTACCCATTGACGATCTTTGAAAGCCGCCCCCCCGCAAATATTGCGCGGCGGCGCCCCCTTATATTATAATAATAATAAATGCGCAAGCATAATGCAAGCCGCCGCCTAAAATTCGGCGACACCCCGCACAATATAACATAATATAGTAACGGCGCGCGGGATATTCAAGAATAAAATGATTTTTTGTAAAAAAACAGCGTACCGAGGGCTATAAGGCCGATTTTACAGCCGCCCGCCCTGCCCGTAGACGCGCCGGCGTCGCCGGATCGGGGTAAAAACGGGGCGGACGGGACGGACGGCGAGACTGGCAAGGGAAGCCCGGACAATGCCCCGCGGATGGGCGTCGGAGGGGGGCTGTCCCGTTCCTAAAGCGCCGCCCCAGCCGGTTAAACCGCGTCCGCAGCCTAACCGCCGATTCCGCATTAAAAAGTCACCAACCTATCTTTTCAACATTTAATATAACATCGCTGTTTTTGCTTAATTTGTTTGTGATGATTACAACAACCCAAATGTCAGGCTGTGTCGCATCGGTCATATCTAATACAATATTTAAATTGTATTTATTTTCAGAAACTTTCAACAAATTTTTTTCCATATTATATATCCGCGTAGCCGTTCCTCCTACGGCGAACAATATACTGCTTTTCGAAAAATCAACGTCAGGATAGTTACCGTCCGCAGACGGGATATGATTTTTTAATTCATCATAACTATTGATAACTAATATATGTTCAAAATCCTGACGCTGTCTCCAGTCGTACATATCATTTGAAAGCAGATATTCAATTTCCGGATATTCCGTATACGGTACTATTATATTCGATTCTTTATCTATAGGTATGGATTTAAAAACTAAAGCGTTCTTACCGTCGTTATAAAATAGCTTCAATTCTTTTCCCAGCAGTGTAAAGCTATTGATGGTTCGAAAACTTGTCCACCATAATTCATCTCCAACAAGGTTTAATTCATTACCATACATTTTAGTACCGTGAAAATCCGTGATTTGGATTTTATGAACATCCTCATTCTCTCTAAATTCCTCGACATAAGCACCATGGAACGAATTTATCGAAGAGATCGTATAAAACGTGCCATCCTCTTTGAATTCTAGCGTATAATATTTTTCATTAGGTTCGCGAACAGCCGGCGGTGGTGTTACCGAACCTGTGGCGACGTCCAAAACGCCGGTTAATTTCCACGATGTCCCCGCCAACGATTTGGGAGTATCGACAGGAGGAGCATTGACAGACGCCTGATCACCATCCCGATCAACCGACTCCACGCCGTTGCCATCATTACAACCAGCGAGCACAAGCGTTAACGATGTAATCGCAACAAACAAAGAGAGTAGCTTTTTCATTTTACGCCTCCAAACGTTTAATTAATATTAAAATGTTTACTTTACTCCTATAATTTCCCCAACCCTGAAAATCTTTTGACTTTATCTTTTGACTGAAGTTCGGGGGTTTAGCCCCCGAACTATCTATGGAAGGCGCAGCCTTCCGTCTAAATAAGATTTTGATTTTAAAAGATTTTAAAGAATTTGACTTATCAGCCTTCCGTCTAAATAAGATTTAAAGACTTTAAAGACAACGTTCTAACGCTCCGTGATCCGCCCGTAGATATCCGCCCGCCCGTACAAGTCCCTATCCGTTAGAAAGCCGGCTTTTTTGAGCGCCTCTTCCCGATTGGCGACCGGCGGTTCATCGACGACGGCTCTGTATAGGAGCGACGCCCCTTGTACGGCATCCGACCCTTTCACCTCGTTCAATCGGCGTTGTTCGACTACGTCGCGGTCATACGTTCCGGGGTCTAATTTGGGTAGCAAGAATATTCTGGAAAAGAGAAAAAAAACGACGAACGCCGCCGCGACGGCCGCCGCGATCAGCGAGCTGAAGAACGTCGCCCGCAGTACCGACGCGACCTCCGCCTCTTTACGCGCGAGCGCGGCTTTAATGGACTCCGAATAGTGTTGCTGCATAGCCGTTATGCGTTGAGCTTGCAGCAAGAAGTTTATAGACTCATAGATCTTGTACTCGCAGAGGCAGCACGATTTCTTAATGTTTTTGACGGTGCTTTCTCCGTCGAGCAGGCCGAATATGTACTCTTCCGGCGCGGCCGCGATGTCTATCTCGCCGGGGGAAACGCCGCCGCCGGAGTGCGGGGCGGGGGCGAAGACCATGTCCTCGGTTATGTAGTCTTTCATGCGCGCCCACTCGTCAACGCGGCGCATTCCCTCCATTATGATGTTCTCGGCGGATATGGTGACGACCCCGCAGGCGATGTTGGACACGCTGCCGACGGAGTTGAAGCGGTAGGTGCCTTCGTTCCAAGTCAGGAGGCTGCAGCAGATATCCTCGACAAACGATCCGGCGAAGCCCTTGAGTTCCGCCGCTGTCAAAAGGTTGCGCTCAAGCAGGTCGGACGACAGCGCGCTGAGATCGCCGGTGTGGGCGCTGAAAATCGGGGTCAGCTGCTCCGGAGTTCTGCGTTTTATGTCGACCAAGTAATTAAAGAGCTTGCTTGTAAGATTCTCGTCGCCGTCCTCGCCGCCGACGATAGAGCCGTCCTTAAAGACGATCAAAGCCTCGCGTTTCCCGCTGGCAAGGTCAAGGCGCCCGGTAATCCTCTGCTGCGTCAGAAGATTAAAAACATCGGCGAGGATGAATTCTTTTAAGGTTCCGTTTAGTACCATTTCTCACCTATCCTTATTATGTGCGTCAACACATTATCTTACTTAGCTTTAATCGACATATTAGCCCTATTTTTCATAGTCTTCGCGAGTTCAACGCATTGCTTAAAGAACGCGAAGACATTGTACAATAGCAATACCGGTATGCAGTAGATCGGGTCGGCTACGGCGGCGCCGGGGTAGTAGGTGTGAAATGTGACCGCGCAGTAGCAGGCGGCGAAGACCGCGCTTGTAATGAGTATTGTTACGGTCGGTTTGAAAAACGTTTCCCCTTTGTAAAGCGCTCCGGCTCCTGGGATTGTGATTCCCAAGAAAAATCTGGTGAAGTCTCTACGCAGTATCGCCTTATCCTGATACGCCTTTTGAAGGTTGTACATAGTCGACGCGTCGTTGTGCGAATCGATGCTTTTCTTGTAGCAAATACTGCATATCGTACCTTTGCGGCATCTTCGGCAGAGCAGACGGCCGCATATACGGCAGGTGAAGTATTTTCTGACCTTCGGCCCCTGTTTCCACGCCGTGGAATAGAGGTATATGAACGCCAACATCAAAACGGCGGAGATGCCGAAGGCGGTCATAGGGTGTAGGCCGAAGTAGGTCTTGTTGTCGTTGAACCGCAAAATCTCCGCCGGGTCGGCTAAGAAGAGGCGGCTCCAGAAGTAGAGCGGCGTGAGCGTGGGCTGTATTATTTGGCGCAGCGGCGGAACGTCCTCGTCAAAGTAGCGGACGTTTGTGCGCATGTGTCCGCCTATCAACCCCGCGTTTATGTTGGCCGCTTCGCTGATCATGTCCGTCGCGGTGAAGCCGCCGTCGTCGACGAAAGCTTGAGCCAAATTGAATTTCGCCTCCGGCGATCTCGGATCGTTCTTCAGCACGGCGCCGTAGTATTGTTTCATGCCGTTGATATCGTTGGTCAGGAACGCGTGATTGCCGGCGTACAGCAGGGCAAGCGGGTCTTCCGGGGCGATTTCCAGCGCCTTGCCTATGGCGTCTGAGTTCGCTCCGTAATTCTCGCTCTTGGTCGCGCATACGGCGAGCGTCAATTCAGTGGCGAGGTTGTTCGGTCTTTGCGATTGGTTTATTTTCGCGAGTTTGTAGAGATTTCCGGAATATCCCTCGCGTATGGAGCGGTCAAGCAGCACGGCGGGGGAGTCCGGGCGTATGTTGCGGCTCAAAAAGCTGTCTACGAGAAAATTGAGCGGGCTTACGGTAAGGATCGCGCAGGCGAGAAGGAGCAGCTTTTTCTCCTTTGCGTTCATGAATCTGCACATTAAAAAAGCCATTATCCAGAGCGTCGGCACAACGCAGGCTATAAGCATCGCTAAGACTATGACGACGCTCGCGGCGGTGCGGATGGGCGGGGAGGCGCCCACGAAGAGCGTGTCCGATATCGGGTGTACGCCTTGCGGCAGATACTTGACGGCGAAGACCGCGAAGAGCGCGAGCACAAAGATAAAGACCGTTACGGCAAGAAAACGATACGCCCAGCATAGTGAAGCGACCTGCGCGCGCCACGATGTCGCGAGGAGGCTAAGCGCCTCGGCGGTAAATTCGGGGACGGCGGCGGTCATATTGTCGACGTTGTGGGGAAAGCCTATAGCCCCTTTCCTATATAGCCACCAGCATTGATTTTTATCAAAGCGCTTTGCCGTAACGTAGCAGTACTCCGCCGTAACCGGATCGGACGCCGCGAAGGTGTTCCCAAAGAGGATCAATTGTTGCGAGAGCAGGGGAGCGGACGAACCGCCAACGGCGATTATGTACATTTCGAGTGCGTCGAAACATTCATCGGCGAATTGCGTGTGCCCGTTGCGTATGAATTCAAGCGCCAATAGCCACAAGGTTCCCGGATATGTTTTGGAATCGGAGGCGGCCGCCTTTATGGCCTCCCTGAAGAGGCGCTCGCGGGCGTCGCCCTCGCCGGCGGCGACCCCGCTGACATAGCCGGCCCACGAGCTTCCGCCCTTGCGCTGGGCGTCAAGGCGCTTCCTGAAGTCGCCGTCGCTCCAGTTTTTTTGCAGCCATTCTTCAAGCGGCGGCGGGAGCGCTCCCGCCGACAGTTCAAGTTTTTCCAGAAAAATGTTTCTTTTGACGAGCGCGGAATCAATTTCCATGGACAGGAACTGCAACGCCGGCGCGGGGGCGGGCAAGGCGCAAACAAGCGCCGCCGCGGCCGCGAGCCATCCGAAAGCGCGAATTCTTCCGGTCACGTCATTTCCCGATTTTATTCACCAAAATATTCAAGCGGGACTTCTGGTTAGACGCCTTGTTCTTGTGGATAAGCCCCGTCTTAACGCTCTTATCCAAAACGGAGACGGCCGTTCTAAGCGCGTTCTGCGCGTCCTCGGGCGTCGTGGCCTCAACCACGTGGCGGATGGCGGTCTTTACGCGCGATTTGTTGGCGCGGTTCACAACATGGGCCTTCTTGCTGGTGCGGACACGCTTTTCCACAGATTTGTGCCGTTGCATTTTACTTACTCCTTAAATTAAATGTTCAACATACGATAAAACAACACGCGGTAGAAAATAATATATCGCGCGGAAAAAAGTCAAATTCAACCGGTAGAAGTATTCCTCTGCCTCTTGTCCCTCATGCCGACCGCGTCGTACCCCAGCCCGCCCCACATAGAGATCGCCCGCGCCGCGCAGTTGTTTATGCAGTTGCCGCAACCTATGCACTTGTCCTTGTCTATGACGTGGCGCTGCCCCTCGGATCCGGAGATGACGTTCTTCATAGGGCATACCTCTATGCACTTGCCGCAACCAACGCACTTGGTGTCGATGTTCGCCTTCGGACGCCCCTTGACGAGATCCATGTAGCACTTGGCGGGGCACTTAGCGTGCGCGATGATGAAGATTTCATCAGTGGTATAATCAAGTACGGGCAGATTGTTTTCTATGGTTATAGCCCCCGAAAGCGTCGCCTTCGCGCACACAGTGCAAGCCGTGCAGCCCACGGTGCAGTAGCGGCGGACGAGTCTGCCCTTGTCGTGGTTCGAGCACGCCAAGTAGACTTTGTGCACGCTGGGTATGAGCGAGATCACATTGCGCGGGCAAGCCGAGACGCACTTGCCGCAACCGCAGCACTTCTCGTGGTTGACGACCGCCAACCCGTTTTTGTTTACCGTTATGGCGTCGAACAGACAGGCCTTGACGCAGCTGCCGAGTCCCAGGCACCCGTCGGGGCAGACCTTTGACCCGTTGCCGGTGAGCGTGGCGGCGTGGCAGTCTTGTATTCCCTTGTATATCGAGCGGTCCATGGCCTCCCGCTTACCGCCCCTGCAGTGCACGACGGCTTTCATGGGATCGGCGACGGTGGCCGATACCCCCAAAATGTCCCCGATGTTGACCGCGACCTTCTCGCCGCCGGGAATGCACCCGCCCGGCTGCGCGCGCCCCTCCACCACCGCCTTGGCGAACGCGGCGCACCCCGGAAGCCCGCACGCCCCGCAGTTGGCGTTGGGCAGTATCTCCTGCACACGCGAAATATTGGGGTCAATGAAGATCTTGAGGGTCTTGGATGCAATAGCGAGCCCCACCCCGAAGAAGAGGCCCACGCCGCCGACGACCATTACAGGCAAAAGTATGTTTTCCATATAGCCCCGATCCCTAATTTATAATACAAATTTATATCACTTAAAAAACGAAAGTCCCGAAAACCCTAAAAACGCCAGCGCCATTAACCCGGCCGTGATAAACGCTATGGGCAAACCGTCGAGCGATTTAGGTATATCGGCTAATTCCAAACGCTCCCGCAATCCCGCCATCAATACCAGCGCTAAGGTAAACCCGACACCTGAGGCCGCGCCGTTTACAGTGCTCTCCACGAACGAGTACTCCGTTCCGGAAAAAACATTTACTCCGGTGTTGATGATGGCCACCCCCAAAATGGCGCAGTTGGTGGTGATGAGCGGCAGGTAGATACCCAGCGAATCGTATAGGGCCGGGGTGAACTTCTGCAGCACCATCTCCAAAAGCTGAACAAGCGAGGCGATGACCAAGATGAAAACGATCGTTTGCAAATACCCGACTTTCATTTCGATGAGTATAGCCTTGTTGATCCACCACGTAAACATGGAGGCCACCGTCATCACGAAGATAACGGCCATCCCCATGCCCGTGGCGCTCGACAGCTTCTTCGACACGCCGAAGAACGGGCACAAGCCCAAGAACCGCGCCAGCACGAAATTCTGTATCAGCACCGCCGCGATGGATATCTGTATAATGCCGGTTAAACTGTCCGTCATGCTTTCTTAACCTCCTTCTTTTTCCAACCGCGAATCCAATTGACGACCCCCATGACAAACGCTATGGCAAAGAACCCGCCCGGAGCCAAAATCATGGCCGTCATCGGCTTGAAACCGGGTATGACAAGCAGGTCCCAAAGTTTGTTGCTCCCCAAAAACTCGCGTATGCAGCTTAGTATCAAAAGCGATACCGTAAAGCCCAATCCCATAACGAACCCGTCTATAAGAGAGCGGACGGGATTATTTTTAGAGGCGAAAGCCTCCGCGCGTCCTAAGATGATGCAGTTGACGACGATAAGCGGTATGAATATCCCCAACTGATCGTCCAACAGCGGCACATACGCCTTGATAAGGAGTTGAAGTATGGACACGAACGTGGCGATGACCACAATGAAACACGGTATCCGAACCTTGTCCGGTATCCACCCCTTTATTATCGATATGATGACGTTGGAAAAGGCCAAGACGAATGTTGCGGCCAAGCCCATGCCCAACCCGTTCTTAACGGAGGTGCTGACGGCCAAAGAGGGGCAGAGCCCGAGAGCCAATATAAGAATAGGGTTCTCGGTTATTATCCCGCGCTTTAACTCTTTTACTATAGATGGTGATGGCATTTATACTGTCCTTTTAAAGTCAATTTCAAATAACATGTTTATATTGGGCAAGCCCAATGAGTTATGTTCAACTACTTAGCGGCGTTCAACGCTCTGACATATTTCCCGACGTCCCTGGAAATAGTCTTGGTTACGGCCACCGTAGAGATCGTCGACCCGGTTATCGCCGTAATCTCATTGTGTTCTCTCAGTTTCGCCCGCGTCGCGGAGTCTACATTGTGCCATTCGCCCAACGACTTATTTATGCCTATGTTTTTTAATGACGACAAGCCCTCGAACTGCTGGGTAAACCACGGTCTTGACGGTTCGTCGTCGCCTATCGGGTACCATACGTATTTGTAGAAAGCCACTTCGGTCATTCGCGAACCCAATCCCGGCGTCTCGTTGTGGGCCAGTACCGAAAGGCCCAGTATTTTGCCTGTTGAGTCAACGCCCACCATGAACTTGATTTCGCTGGAGTAACCCCTTTCGCTAACCTCGAAAGCGTATCCTACAGTTTTGCCGCCCGTCGCCGCCGACCAATATTTCTCCGGCAGCGCGCCGCCGCCCTTCTCCTCTTTTATGGTAACGCCGGACGGGAATACCGCCTTAATGGCCTCCTGCTTCACCCGGTCGCTTTGTTCCGCGATTTTCTCGGCGGTCTTGTCGTACGCTGCGCCTATCGCCAAACCCGCCAGCGCGGAGATTATAGACAGCGCCAATATCATTTTGATCATGTCAAGCATGCTTCTTCACCTCGCCGTAGATTTTTGGCCTCGTGCAACGGTCTATGAGCGGCACCACGAGGTTCATCAGCAGAATCGAAAAAGATACCCCTTCCGGGTACCCGCCGTATTTCCTTATTGTAAACGTCAGCGCGCCGCAACCCATGCCGAACAGCAAACGCCCGAGCGGCGTGATGGGGGAGGTTACAGGGTCGGTGGCCATGAAGAACGCGCCCAAAAATAACCCGCCGGCCAATATGTGGAACGTGGGCGCTATCAATGATTCTACGGTGAAAAACGTCCCCGTGCCGTTCGCCAGCCAAAAGAGCGCGAATACGGTGAATATGTACGCGAACGGTATGCGGAAGTCTATCACCCGCGTACACATCAAAAATATCCCGCCGATAAGCAACGCGAGCGCGGAAGTTTCGCCTATGCAGCCGCCCACGTTGCCGAAGAAGAGGCTCTTAAGGGCGGGAGAGAAATCGCCGGGCTTGTACGCGTCTACGGCAAAGACGTGCTTTATCACATATAACGGCGTAGCCGAAGACACGGCGTCTATCGCCGATGTGGCGGAGGCCGCCGCCGCCGATACCGTGTCCGCGACGGATGAGGCCGCCGCCGCGAGTTTGCTTGCCGCCAAGGCCGCCGTATCCGCCAATGAATCCGTTACCGCGCCGACGACTCCCGTTACCGAATCCGCCGCCGCCGACACCGGCGCCGATGAGGAAGCGGTCGCCGCAGTTACGGCGTCGGAGGCCGCGGGCGCCGCTTTTACCGCCAGACCGTTCACGCTGCCGAAGAGCGTGGGCGGGTAACTCGTCATGGGCGCCGGATAGCTGGCCACCAAGAACGCGCGGCCCGCCAAGGCGGGGTTTATGAAGTTGCAGCCGAGGCCGCCGAAAACCATCTTGGCCACCGCTATCGCGAAGACCGATCCCAAAGCCGCCATCCACAACGGCAGGGATGGGGGAAGGTTGAGCGCGACAAGTATCCCGGTAACAACCGCGCTGAGGTCGCCTATCGTCTGCCCCTTCTTGAGCATAAGGTTGGCGAAGCACTCCGTAATGACGGCCGCGACTACGCACACCGCCGCGAGCAGCGCCGCTTTCACGCCGAAAAAGATGACCGACGCGGCCAGCGCGGGCACCATAGCGGCGATCACGGCCATCATTATCATGGACACCGTGAGGTTCGAACGTATGTGCGGCGGCGTGGATAGGTGCAAAAACGGCGGATCAAAGGCCTTGACCGCTTTCGTACCGGCATCCGCCCCCGTACCGCCCGCCTGCGCTTTGTTTTCTTCTGTGCTCATTTAGCCCCTTATATAGGTACTATAACCATATAAATAATCAAACCGCTTTCTTCTCCGCGGCCCTGTTGGCCAAAACTTTGTTCTTGCCCATCTTGAAAAACTGCACCAAATTTATCTTGGCCGGACAAGCGTACGCGCACGTCCCGCACTCGGTGCACTCCATCAGATTCCACTTTACGGCGTCGTCGAGGTTCTCCTTCTCGACGAACTTCGCCATTCGCGACGGTATCAGCCTTAACGGGCAAACCCTCAAACACGCCCCGCAGTTGATGCACGGGTACTTTCTGACGGCCTCCGTGGATTCGGCGAGCGCGAGTATCGCCGAGGTCAGTTTTGTTACCGGAACGTCTAAGTCGGAGAGCGCCGTCCCCATCATAGGCCCGCCCATGATGATCTTCTTCGCGCCCCGGGCGTCTACCCCGCAGTGGTCGAGAAGCGCCCTGACCGGCGTCCCGATCCGCACCACCAGATTCTTCGGCGCCCGCACGCCGGCGCCGGTGACCGTCACCACGCGCCTATAGAGCGGCGCGCCCATTGTTACCGCCTCAAAGACGGCAAGCGCTGTGCTCACGTTTTGCACCACGCAGCCCACGTCCATAGGCAACCCCCCGCCGGCCGGCACCTGCCGCCCGGTCAGCGCCGAGATAAGCACCTTTTCGCCGCCCTGCGGGTACTTCGCCTTTAACGTGGCGACCGCGATATCGTTGTATCGCGATCCGGCGGTCTTGTTGCTCACTATGTTTATGGCGTCCGGCTTGTTATCCTCTATGGCGAAGAACACATCCTTGGCGCCTAATATTTTCTTAATTATTTGAGCGCCGCCCAAGATGTCCTCGGCGCGCTCCACCATTATGCGGTGGTCGTCCGTGAGGTACGGCTCGCACTCCGTCCCGTTTATTATAACGGTATCTATAGGCTTGCGGCTGGGCGGCGAGAGCTTTACGTGGGTTGGGAAGCCGGCGCCGCCCATCCCCACTATGCCGCACTCCGCGATCTTGTTCACAAGCTCCCCGCGGGCGGCGTCGCGCCAAGAACCCTCCACCGGCTCAAAGGGCACCGCCTCGTCCGTCCCGTCGTTTTCAATCTGCACCGCCTTCACGAGCCGCCCGGACGGGTGGGGGAACGGCCGCACCGACAGCACCGTCCCGGAAACGGAAGAGTGCACCGCCGCCGATACGTTCCCGCCCGACTCCCCGATAGCTTGCCCCAAGAGCACCCGGTCGCCCTTCTCCACCAAGGCCTTGGCCGGCGCGCCCAAATGCTGCGACAGCGGGATAACCGCCACCTCAGGCGCCGGGAACTCCTCGATACGGGAATACTCCGTCTGCGACTTGCTGTGCGGCGGGTGAACGCCGCCCCTGAACGTGAATTTTTTAGGCAAAAGGCACCCCGATCACAATAGCTATAGCGCTGTACCGCGTACAGCAACACATTATATAGTATAGTAAAATAAATAACGGCGCGACAATAACGCAAATAAATAATTACCCCCGCCAAATAGGGTAATAACAGTAAATTAATATATGGGCGGTTAAAAGTCAAATTAAACTCATTAAAAGTTTTTAGGGCGAAATCCAAGCCGTCCCGCCGCTCCCCCAAAAAAATTTAATTAATACTTGCGCCGCCGCCGCCCAATTATTATTTTATAGTACCGTTTAATACCGCCCGTCCGGCGGTCCGATGCTTATCGGAGTGTAGCCCAGCCTGGTAGGGCACCTGAATGGGGTTCAGGTGGTCGGGGGTTCAAATCCCTCCACTCCGATATTTTTATTTGTAAGCGTTTAATTATAAGGTTATACCGAGAAGCGCTCTCGGCCGCGCATGTTTTTGTTATCTCAACTCATTGATTTACAACAAGTTATGCTGTCTTTGCTCATACAACGTGTTAAGTCTATAATTATCAATATAATATATACTAAAATGAGGGGAGGTTTTATGGGTTCAATATTAAAACCGGCGGTTTCCATAGCAAGGGCGGCGGTAGCGCGGCGGTTGCTTACGGCAGGTCGGACGCTGCTGCTTGCGGCGGCGGTGGCGGTCGGGGCGCTTTGCGTGTCCGGTTGCGGCGATAGCGGCACAACCCCCAACCCCAACGCGTCGGGAGGAGGCGGAGGAGGCGGAGGTACGCCGCCGTCAGACGACTCGCTCAGCTACAAAGGCCTGAAATACAAGACGGTTGTGATAAACGGCAAGAGGTGGATGGCGCAAAATTTGAATTACAACCCGAACGACGGCAACAGCTGGTGCTTTGAGGACAGTCCGGACAGTTGCGCCAAATACGGCAGGCTGTACAATTGGGAGTCCGCGACGGCGGTCTGCCCTACCGGCTGGCATTTGCCCGCCCGTCAGGAATGGGGAGATTTGGCCGTTTTCGCCGGAGGCGCCGGTGATTACGGAACCGAGGGCGCGGCGGCTAAGAAGCTGAAATCAAAAAGCGGTTGGAACTATGGAGGCGTTGACGGTAACGGTACGGATAATTATGGGTTTTCGGCCCTGCCGGGCGGCCATCGCCACAGTGCCAATGGTTTTATAGTTGACGGCCGCGGTATGTGGTGGACGTCTACGGAAGGGCAGTATAGCGACCAGGCGTACCGTCGGGATATGATCTCCGCAGACGACATTGCGTATGAATACAGTTCCGATAAAGTTCACGCCTTCTCCGTGCGTTGCGTTGAGGGCAAGGCAACGCCGCCCACGCCGCCCAAAGAGGACAGTACGTTCACCGACGACAGAGACGGTCAAGTGTACAAGAAGGTGAAAATAAACGGTCAAACGTGGATGGCGCAAAATTTGAATCACGACCCGGAAGACGGCAGAAGTTGTTGTTTTGGAGGCAGCCCGGATAGTTGCGCTAAATACGGCAGATTGTACGAGTGGGAGTCCGCAATGACGGTTTGCCCTATCGGTTGGCGCTTGCCCACCCGTGAGGAATGGGGAGATTTGGCTAAGTATGCCGGAGGCACCGGCGTTTATGGTGATACCGGCACGGCGGCTGTTAAGCTGAAATCAAAGAGCGGTTGGAACTATGGAGGCGTTGACGGTAACGGTACGGATGATTTCGGATTTTCGGCCCTGCCGGGCGGCTACCGCCACGTGAACGACGGTTTCATAAATAATGGCCGCGGCGGTTGGTGGACGGCGAGCAATGCAACCGGGTCGTTGGTGTATCGTCGGCAAATGACCTTTGACGGCGCAAATGTATTTGAGTACGAAACTCAAACAATCCACAACTTCTCCGTGCGTTGCGTCGAAAACTCAAGCGCGGCGCGGTAACGTGTAGGCGGCGCGGGCGGGAAAGACCGCCCCGCCGCTTTATCAAGACAAACCTATTTTCACGCCGAACCCCTCCCGCCGCCCCCCGCGCGGAGCCGTTTTTCACCCGCGTCAAGAAATTCGTTCTACCAAGTTTTGCACGTTTCGGGCTTTTCTATGTCTAATTTGCCTTCTTCTTCGCGTATCTTCACAATGTACAAGCCGTTTTCTTTCGCAACTTTCCTCGCGGCGTCGTCTATGGCGACGCCGACGACGGCTCCAAAGAGTTTTTTGCCTTTAATGCCCGCTTCGTCCTCGCGGTCGCGCAAATCCAGCAAACGCTCTAAATGCTCCCTCACGTGCAATTCTCTTAGGCGGGTTTTTACTTCCACGGCCAGCGCCTCTGCCGGGCCGCGTAAGAGCAAATCTACTTGGGTGATGTCTTCTTTTCTGCCGGCGATAACGCCGCGTATCCGCCTATCCGGTTCCGACAGATCAAAATTGTGGCCTTGCGCGTTCATATTGTGACGCAATTTAGGAACGACTATAAGCTCCATTATGGCGCCAAGCCGATTGTTCACGCCGCCGATGTTTTCGGACAGCCTGTCAACTCTGTCCGACATTCTATCAACGGAACGCAGCGTCTCTTGAAGAGCCTTATCCGTCTCTTCGCGAGATTTCGCCATTATAGCCTCTGTTTTTGCGTGGTTTTCAGATAGCCCTCGAATCGCGGCCTCTGTTTTGGCGTGATTTTCAGCCGTGACGGCCATAAACTCGTCAAACGTGATCCTCTTCGGTTTCGGCGGGGTTTTCTTCCTCGGATAGGTTTTCTTCACCGCCTTTTTGGCTGCTTTTTTGGCTGCGCCGTTATTTGGATTCTTCCTGTTCATATCTGCCTCACGATTTTGTTATTTGACGTTCTAATACATCATACATAAGCAATATAATAAAAGCGTCGGCGTATTTGCAATACTTTTTTTGGGAATTATATACTCTGCTACGCTCAATAATTTTGACTCCGAACCTACGCAAATATTATATTATCCGACTGTCGTTTACAACCATAAAACGTGTGAAAAAACGGGGGATCCCTAAATGAACAAACTGACTGCTTTAATGATTACCGCGCTCCTCGCCCTGACCGCGACGGTTTGGGCGGGGGTGAAGAACGTGGCGGTCGTAGAGACCGAAGTAGATGTCGCGTCGGGGGCGGAGAAGGCTCTGAACAAGGCGGAGGTGCGGACTATCACCTCGGTGCTTCGGAAAGAGGCGGTTAAACACCTGTCGCAACAGAAGTACAACATCATGACCTCCGAGACCGTCATGGCGCAGGGGGGCGCGGTGCTGGAGGAATGCGCGGACGAGAACTGCGTCATCACGCTCGGGTCGAAGATAGGAGCGGATTATATAGTGCGCGGGACGGTCAGCAGGTTCGGGGCGAAGCTCACGGTGTCCGTCGATATATACGAAACGGAAGACGGGAACCTCGTCGCGTCGTCCGACCTCGTCAAATCGGACAAAATAGAGGAACTGTTGGAGTTGACCGCGACGGCTTGCGCGAACATGTATAAGGCGTTCGAACAGGCGCGGGATCAGACGGCGCGGAGAGGGACGGCGGGACAGCAGACGCAGACGCAGGAGCCTCAACAAAGCTCCGCGCAGGGGGCGGCCGCGCCGACCGCGACGGTAACGCAGAAAGCGGTCGCGGACGCTTCGGGGGTCATAACCGACAGTAGAGACGGGAAGAAGTACAGGACGGTTGTTATCGGCGGGAAGAGGTGGATGGCGGAGAATCTCAATTATAAATCAAAGTGGGGGAATTCGTGGTGTTACTTTGATAAGAAGACTAACGCTGATTATTGCGATAAGTACGGGAGGCTTTATGATTGGAGTACGGCGAGGGGGGTTTGCATGGCGGGATGGCATTTGCCGTCGCGTGAGGAGTGGGGTGATTTGGCTAAAGCCGCAGGCGGTATCGGCGAATACGGTCAAAAAGGTCCGGCAGGTAATAAACTGAAAGCGAAGAGCGTGTGGTGGAAGATCGGGACGGACGAGTACGGTTTTTCGGCCCTGCCCGGCGGCTACCGCTACTATTACTCCGATGGCGTGTTTCAAGCTGCTGGCTTGCACGGTGGTTGGTGGACGGCTACGGAGCATGGCAGTAGCTACGCCTACGTCCGTGTTATGTACTACCACAAAGACTACGTGATAGAGAGCGACGGCGGCAAGGGCGACGGGTACTCCGTTCGTTGCATCCAAGATTAATCCGTAGAAAATCCCCCCAATCCCCCCGAACTCCCCCCGCCGTCCCCGCGCGGAGCCTAAAATCAATCACGCCTAAATCATCCGATCCGTGTCAGCGCGCGATATATTTTATATGTAAGCCGCCCGTGATGTGTGCGCGGCGGGTCGAAAAAAATGGGATTTTTGCGGTTTTTATAGTATATTTATATATTGTAAGCTACAATAAATATATATTTGGGAATGGAATATATGGAAATTTACTTTGATACATGCTGTTACAATCGGCCTTATGACGACCAAATGCAAAGTAAGGTGCGTATGGAGAGCGAAGCCGTCAAAAATATCGTTAAATTGGCGCAATGGTACG
>Ga0268262_10002561_pt1 | contig 20854 bp, 19 predicted proteins | sample TergutNc150P3_FD_190354 | JGI IMG/M metagenome (GOLD analysis project Ga0268262, IMG submission 190354) | Nasutitermes corniger P3 segment gut microbial community from laboratory colony in Florida, USA - Nc150 P3 (SPAdes) (version 2) | ecosystem: Host-associated > Arthropoda: Insects >... | reverse complement strand
CCATCGCGTTTTACAACACATCAGAGGAAATTGACAAACTGGTAAGTGCAATCAGAGAACTCGTGTAGCAAGGAGGTCTTATGGAGATTGACCATGAGATAGAGCAAATTGCCGCCGAATTGCTGAGTGACTTTCAAAAGAAGCGCGTAGCCAAACAGCCGGTGAAACTAGTCATCATCGAAATAATAGGCAAATTGCAGCACTTACTTTTTCCGGGAATCTTTGAAAGCGTTTTGACAGGCGGTTCAGCAAAAAATAAACTCAACGTTATGCTAGAAGAAGTTTCCCACGATTTAGCCAAGCAAACAAAATTGGCTCTGCGCTATGATCTGCGATACAAAGACACAGAACAAGAAGAGCTAGACAAAACAGCTTGGGAAATAACGCGCCAGATGATACTTAAGATTCCTCTTATCAAAGATTTTATGGAAAAAGACATTGAAGCGGCATATAGCGGCGACCCCTCCGCGTACAGCAAGGCAGAAATTGTAATATCCTACCCTGGCATTTACGCCACAATGGTTTACCGGATAGCACATGAATTGTATCTGCTCTCTGTGCCGCTCATACCCAGAATTATGAGCGAATATGCGCATAGCGTAACCGGCATAGACATTCATCCGGGCGCAACTATAGGCAAATATTTTTTCATAGACCACGGCACGGGCATTGTTATCGGCGAAACAGCCATTATCGGGAATAATGTAAAATTGTATCAGGGCGTGACCCTTGGAGCTTTGTCCACAAAGGGAGGCCAAACCATAAAGGGAATTAAACGTCACCCGACTATAAGCGACAATGTTACAATATACTCCGGCGCATCCATTTTAGGAGGAGATACCGTTATTGGCGAAGGCGTGATAATTGGCGGCAACGCTTTTGTGGTGAGATCCATTCCTGAAAATACCCGCGTAAGCGTGAAAAATCCCGAATTGCAGTTTAAGAGCAGTGGCAATATTTCCTCTCACATAGAGTTGGATCAAATGGATTTTTGGCATTATGAGATTTAGAAACATTGACGCTACGAATGTTGGGCGGCAGGCAAGAGCATAGGGTGGTGGCTTATATGAAATTTCTATCTTAACTAAGAGGTTTATTATGCTTGCAATTCAAGGTGTTTATGATGGTGTGTCTATCAAACCAAAAGAAGCTATTCCTTTTGACGAGGAATATGAAGTTTTAATAACTTTTTTAAAACCAAAAGTTCAAAAAATAGCGAAAGAAAAGCAGGAAGACATTCCAAATACAGAAACAGTTGAAGCGTTTAAATGGACTGAAAATTATATAAAATCTGGCAAAAAAAAGGGATTTAAAACAACAAAGGAATTATATAAGTCTTGGGGATTAGATGCTTAATGTAATTCAAACGCCGCAATTCTCAAGAGATATAAAAAAATCAGATAAAAAACATAGGGATATCGCAACATTGAAAGAAATAATTGAGAAATTGGTAAAGCGAGAACCTATTCCTGAAAAGCATAAAGACCATCCTTTGAAGGGAAATTTTTCAGGTTACAGAGAGTTGCATATAACTTGGAAACCCGATTTCTTATTGCTTTACAAAATTAACGAAGACGAATTGATTTTGCAAAGACTTGGCTCTCACGATGAATTGTTTATTTAATTTGTCTGAACCTCGATGTCCCCGATATAACCGTAGGGGTGTATTGAATACACCCTAAATGTCTTTTTTCACCCAAACCCTCCTTTTTCCCAAGAATTTTGTATCTTACTATTGTATTTAGATATGATTTTCAGCAATTCCGCTTGGAAGTAACCCTAAATATAGGAGAGAGAATATGGCTGAAATGACACCGCAACAATTCATTGAGCAAACCTTAATTGAAGATGTTGGCTATTTGGTTAAAAAAGGAAAACACTATATAGCTTTTGCTATAATGGCAATAGGCATTGAAGTTTTAGGAAAATGTTTAAATTCTAAGAATGTATGGAATGATCCATCAGGCAGTTCACGTTCAGATTTTAAAAATGCTATTGATGAGTTGGATGCTTTTAAAGATTATAAGGATAAGAATTTATACGATAATTTACGAAATGGCTTTGCTCATTTTTTAGCTCCTAAATCTTCTATAATTCTATCAAGCGGGAAAGAAGATTTTCATTTGAAATTGATTGATGGTAAATTACTATACATTAATTGCGAAGATTTTTATAAGGACTTTGCGAGGGCGTGTAATGAAACTGTAAGTAAAAAATTCCACAACCCAAACAAAATGAATCAGCCTTTTCTCGTAACAGAGGATGGTCAAAATCCAGATTTTTCCACTTATTCTACTTCAGCTTCAGCCTTTCCAACCAAATAGGAGTCTCCCGTGAACCCAATCCTTTTCCTCGCCTTCCTCTTCCTCCCCGCCCTGCTCTTTGCCCAAACCCCAAAGGTATGGGATGGCACTGCCGATGTTAGTTGGTACGAGCCATCAGCACAGGCTTACAACCTTACAACTGCCGAGCAGTTGGCTGGCTTGGCACAGTTGGTTAATAATGGCAATACGTTCGAGGGCAAAACCATAACGCTTGGGGCAGATATTTTTCTCAACGATACCACAGGCAGAACCAGTGAAAATTTCGTAGTTGATTCGGAAACAAAAAGATGGACTCCAATAGGCAACCAGAGCCGAACGTTCAATGGTGAATTTGACGGTGTTGCAGGTATAAAGTCGCGTAAGATTTACGGGCTTTATATTTCTCAGTCTATTTCTCAGTCTATTTCTCAGTCTAATACTTACTGCAAAGATTCCGAAAATCGCGAATTGTTTTGCAATTGGTCATCAGGATGCTATGGGCTTAACCCTGAGAATTCTGACCCACCAGGGCAAACCTGCACTCAACTTGTCGCTAGATGCCAACAATACGGATACTTGTTTACAGGTCCTTCGATAGAAGGCGCAGGCATAGAGTGTGCATCACCACCAACGGCAGAACGCCAAGGGTTGTTTGGTTCTGTGAGTGGCGTTACTTTAAGCAACTTAGATATTTTAGTTGGGAGAATTGAGACGACTGGAAATCATGTTGGTTCGCTTGTAGGTTATGCGAGTAACAGCAATATAAGGAATGTGAAAACAGATGTTGTTGTTACTGGACAAGACAATGTTGGCGGTTTGGTTGGTTATTATGATGCTACTACTACTACTACTATTTCCAATTCATATTCAACGGGAGATGTAGCTGGCACAGGAAATTATGTTGGCGGTTTGATTGGTTATTATTATGCTACTAGTACTATTTCCGGTTCATATTCAACGGGAGATGTAGCTGGCACAGGAAATTATGTTGGCGGTTTGATTGGTTATTATGGTGCTTCTATTAGTACTAGTACTATTAGTACTAGTACTATTTCCGGTTCATATTCAACGGGAGATGTAGCTGGCACAGGAAATTATGTTGGCGGTTTGATTGGTTATTATTATGCTACTAGTACTATTTCCGGTTCATATTCAACGGGAGATGTAGCTGGCACAGGAAATTATGTTGGCGGTTTGATTGGTTATTATGGTGCTTCTATTATTAGTACTAGTACTATTTCCGGTTCATATTCAACGGGAGGTGTAGCTGGCATAGGAAATTATGTTGGCGGTTTGATTGGTTATTATTATGCTAGTTCTAATAATACTACTATTTCCAATTCATACCAAATTGGCAATGTATCTGGACAAGACACTGTTGGTGGTTTGTTTGGTTATTCTAGCAGACCTATTTCCAATTTATACTCCAAAGGCGATGTTCTTGGCAGAAATCTTGTAGGTGGTTTGGTAGGCGTAGCTACTGGAAGCATTACTAGTTCATATTCCGAAGGCAGCCAAGTAAAAGGCATATTCCAAGTAGGCGGCTTAGTTGGAAGGGCTGGAGGGTCTATAAGCAATAGCTACTCTCTCCAAGCTAACGTAACCGGAGACGACAATGTAGGTGGCTTGATAGGTTCTTCCACTGGTGCCATCAGCAAAAGTTATGCCAAATCAAACGTACTCTGCGATGAAGAAAATTCCAGTGCCGGATGCGATAACGTTGGCGGCTTGATAGGCTATGCTTACAGCGGCTCAGTGGCAGAATCATTTGCAACTGGCAATGTAGCAGGAACAACAAAGCTAGGTGGTTTGGTTGGACGTGCAGATGCCATAACTATATCAAATTCTTATGCAAGAGGAAACGTTACCGGAAGCTTTTACGGCAATCCAGCAGATGAAGTAGGCAACTATTACATCGGCGGCTTGGTAGGCTATGCAAACGGAGCCACTAAAATACAGAACTCTTATTCAAGCGGAACAGTAAGCGGAGCAGCTTTCACAGGCTCCCTGCTCGGTTCAAATGCAGGTTCTTCAACCATTGCAAATTCTTATTACGACAAAGAAACCAGCGGTCAAATCCTAGTCGTTGGCGATGATAATATGCTAACCGCAACAGGCGAAACAACAGACAAAATGAAAACCCAAAGCACATTTGCTGGCTGGGATTTCACCTCAATATGGAAAATCAAAAACGGCGAAACTTATCCGTATTTCATTTACGAAGATTCCATCAATACAACTCCAATTCATTTACCGCAAAAAGCAATCAGCAACATTCGTATAAAAGCAATAGGCAATTCCATTTTGCTCTCAAACCTACCGCAGGGCGCAAAAGTAGAACTTTACAACCTCCAAGGCAAGCGCATATATTCAGCACATCCTGAAAATCCTCAAATCCTGACCATCGGGGTTCAGACAAAAGGAATATACATACTAAAAGTAAACAACAAAATTCTGCGAGTACCAGTAACGTAAATAAGTAAATTACCAAAATGAAATTTCTGCCCACCCTATTCATTTTGGCTCTCCTCGCCTCTTGCGCAAAAGAACCCGTACCAAGTAAAAACAGCGAACAAGCCGAGCATTTTAGCATAAATTATGGCGATGGTTATAAAATTTTGAGCATAAAAGAAGCCTGGAATGGAGATTCTGAAAATCACCGCTGGTTGCTTTTGGATTCAAACGAAAATAAAATTCCCGATAGCTTGAAAAATTTGCCTGTAATTAAAATCCCAATCAAAAGAGCTGTGGTACTTTCTACGGTAGCCATAGCTTTTATGGAAAAACTTGGACTTCTAGGGAGTGTAATCGCTGTTGAAAACAGAAGTTTGATTTACAGCGAAAAAATGCAAAACCTGATAGACTCTTTTTCTGTAAAACAGGTTGGAAGCGGAAATTCGCTGGATTTGGAAACTATATTGATTTTGCACCCAGACATAGTTCTCACCTTTGGCACCGGTTCCACCATTTACGACGACTATCCCCGCCTTAAAACCTCAGGAATCCCAGCTATTTTAACCGCCGAATGGATGGAAAGCCACCCTCTTGCTCGCTTTGAATGGATCAAGTTTTTTGGCGTTTTATTTGGAAAGGAAAAAGAGGCGGATTCCATTTTCAAAGAAACGGTTCACAGATATAATTTGCTTGCGGAACAAGCTCTGCATTCTGCCGAAAAGCCCTCTGTTATCACAGGCTATCCTCAAGGTTCCGAATGGCTGGCGGGTGGCGGGAACAGTTATTTTGCAAAATTCCTGAGAGATGCTGGAGCAAAATATATTTGGGAAAATACTCCGCAAACAGGGCTTTTAACGCTCAACATAGAAGCTGCCCTGCAAAGCGGAACGCAGGCGCAGTTCTGGCTGCATCCAAGCCTTTGGGCAAGCAAGGTAGAAATTATGCAAAACGAACCGAGAATGCATATATTTTCTTCGTGGCAAAACAACAAAATTTATCAAAGCTCAAAGCGCACGGGCAAAAACGGAAGCAGGGATTTTTACGAATCTGCAGTGGCATATCCAGATTTGGTTTTGGCAGACCTTATTTTCATATTCCATCCAGAAATTTTGCCTGAGCACCGTTTTGTATATTATGAACTAGTAAAATGATGTTCTTTTTTGCAATTATTCTTATAGCCTTGTCTTCGCTTGCAAACGCAGCGGATGTTATAATGTCAAAACCAGAAAGTCAATTACTTTCAAAACCCACTTTTTATGACGATCAACTTGTGAAACAACGCGATTTGGCGGTGCAAAACCCTGTAAATTTGGAAAATTCTATAGACTCAAATTACATAATTGGCCCCGGTGATTTTTTTGAGATTCTTTTTCCCACAGGAATTGAGGACTTGCAGGTTTCGCCAGAAGGAACGATTGCCATTCAGGGTTGTGGAATTATTGACATTAACGGTATTCCTCTCAACGAGGCAAAGCGAAAAATTTTAGACAAACTGAAAAATCGTTACGACCAAAGATATATAGGGGTACATTTGGTTCAGCTCCGCAAATTTCTTGTGAATGTTCAAGGAGCGGTACTAAGCCCTGGGCAGGTTTCGGTTAGTGGGCAAGCAAGGGCAAAGGGGGCAATTTATGCCGCTGGGAATTATAAAACATCGGCAAATAGAGATAGTGTTTATATATACCGCAAAGGCGATACCATAGCCACAACGGAAAATGTTCTTTTGCAAACAGGAGATATAGTGGAGATCCCGTACAGAAAATGGCAACAAACTATTAATGTAATTTACGCCGGAAAAACAACAACCATTCCTTATGTTCCAAATCAAACCATAAGGGAATATACCAAAGATGCTGGCATAAACATTGATAGCGGCTACAATGGAGTAAGCATTAAATTTCCAGAAACCAATTTTTCAAAATGGATTGGGATAAACCAAATAGACCATTTTTCACCGGAACCTCTATGCGACATTGAATTTCATATTCAAGCACCTTATGTATATGTTGGCGGTGCTACAGCAACGGTTGGGAAAGTGCCTTACAATCCGTCAATGTATGTTGCAGACTATGTGGCAGCAAGCGGAGTTACAATAATAACTGGAGATTTTTCAAGAGTATCCGTTATGAGAAATGGAAAAAGAATTTCCTTAGACTGGGCACGGGGCGAAGTTTTCCCCGGAGATTTTATTGAAATACCACGGACCGGTTATGAAATAGCAAAAGATGTGACATATTTTGTAGCATCTCTTATTGGCATACTGGCAACAACAATCACAATTTACCTGGCGACTCATTAATATGTTTAGACTCACCCTAGTTTTATTATTACTACTTTTAGCGGCGCTTGCTGCTATAGGTTTTTTGGTTGGCCGTTCTCTTTACGGAGGTGGGCAGGTCATAACTCCAAAACAAGAAACAAGCATTCACGTAACCGTGCGTGAGGTTTTTCCAGCAGCGGAATTTATTTCCCTTGTTTACAGATACACATCTGTGATCAAAGATGTGAATATAAAGGAAATGTTTGGAATTCCGATTCCTGGTACCGAGAAAAAAATGCTTGCCGTTATAGATGGAACAATAAAACTCGGCATTAACTGCAAAGATATGATAATAGACACCATTCGCACAGACACGATTTTTATAAAATTTCCGCCAATAAAAATTCTTGCCCACGAATTGCATCCAGAAACGGCAGAAGTATATGACCAAACAAACGGCATTTTCAATAAATACAGAGCCACTGACCATTTTGCATTAGAGGCAAAGCAAAAGGCAGAAACAGAACTTAATGTAAGAGCTAATCGAGACTTAATTATGCAAGCCCGCGCAGCAACTGAATATGCATTCAAATCATTCTTGCATGCAATTCCAGTTTTAGACACGATACCCGTAGCTTTTAGATGGAATTAGAAGAAATATGTCTTTAACTGAAATTCTGATTTTTTTGCTGAAAAGAAAAGGATATTCCATTGGAATTCCTTTTCTTGCTGGAATTTTAGGATTCGTTATAGCCTGGATTTCGCCAGAGTATTACAAAAGCGAAATTAGAGTGTTTTTGGACACTGGTGCCAAAACAGCAAACGTAAATTCCTTGGTAAAAAACGCTATGTCGTCTAATTTGCTCGGTTCGCTAGGAGCAAACCTTGGAGGCACCGGAGCGCAAGAGAACGAAGATTTGTATTTGGAAATTGTAAATGGAAGAGATGTTCAGTTGGCTACAATAGAAAAATTCAGGTTAGACACAATTTACAAAGGTGCAAAACACAAGGAAACTTTGCTTAAAAGCTTTGACAGAGACATAAAAATAAATGTTGACGAATTAACTGGAATAATTTCTTGCGAATATGAGGCAAAAAATAAAGTACTTGCCAGAGATTTGGTTCGTTTTGTTGTTGAAGAAGCAAATGCCAAATACATAAAATTGAGAAAGGAACGTGCTTTGCAAACAATAGAACAGTTGAATGTCTTTAAACAAAACTTTTTGGCTTCTGTAGATTCTATGAGTAAAGTTTTGATTAGTTTTTACAGGGATAATAACTTGCTAGATTTGGAATCTCAGTTGAAGTTAACGGTAACAGCGCTTGCAAACTATGAGGAACAAATTAATACCGTGAGGATTAACGAAAGCAGAGCAGGAACAGATAATTCTTCGGTAGCGGAACTGCGCAAAAGGAGAGCCATTCTGGAAAGGGAATTTAAGAAATTGCGTGGAGAATATTCGGAGGATTATTTGCCAAGCAAAAATTCCGTTTATATAAATTCAGACTGGGCAGCAGAAAAGCTTATTGAACAAGGAAAGCTGGAAAGCGATTTTAGAAGGCTTTTTACAATGCTTGAAACCTTAGAAGGCAATATTGTTATGGAAGAAGGTAATGCAGCAAAAAATTTGCCAGTGATTCAGATTGTGCAAGATGCGTATTTGGCAGATTACAAAAGCAAGCCTAAGAGGGCTACATGGGCGATGGTAGGATTTTTACTATCTGCAGCAATCATCAATTCAATTTTGATTTTACGAGGAATTTTAAACAATGAAATTCCATGCGAAGAGCAAAACAGAAATAATATTAAGAGATTACTAAAAGCTGGTTTTGCTAAATGGTAACAGTTTTAGTTATTTTAGCTATATTCTTATCATTTTTTTGCTTGTTTGTATTTAATAAACAACATATAGCTGTTTTGCTTGTTGTTATTGCATCTAACCAAATGGCTCCTCAATCATATAATTTGATTTATGTCATTTCATTTACAGCAATTCTGCATTTTTCTTATATTTTTCTTGAATCGAAAAACACCAAATCATTATTACTGATATTGCTTTTACCTATGGCATATATTTTAACAATTTATTTTATTCAACCATATAAAATAAATATTCATCATTATTTGGGATATTTAAGTACTCTTTTTATTTTTGCATGGGTAACCTTAATAAAATGGACTTCAAAGGAAATCGTAAATTTTTTATCAATATACGGATCTTATTTAATCTTAACAGGATTTATCGAAAAAGCAACTACGGATACTATGAGAGTAGGTTCTTCTTTAACAGTTGCAACTGCCTATGCTGTAGTGTTAGTTATAACTTGGACGATATGGCTAATGATTTGTTCTCTAGAAAAAATATATACGAAAAAAACAATTGCATTTGGAACTTTTCTAGTATTTTTTGCGGTTATATTCAGCGGTACGCGCATGGGTTTGCTCGGAATTCTTATAGGGCTTGGATTATGCGGTTTAGCAACAGTGTTTATGAAGAATAAAAATATAAATATTATAAAAATAGTTCCATATTTTATTGGTATAACTGCTTTATTAATTATTTCCAGCATTCTAGTTTGGAATTTGCTACCGAATGATCTGTATATCAAAAAAACCTTTTCCACGTTAATTACAGGAAAATTAGATGATAGCAATATGGGAAGAGTTTTAATTTGGATTTCGGCTATAAATATATTTGAAGACCATAAATTTTTAGGTATAGGACCAGGAAATTTCCCAGAAAAATGCAAATTATTTTTTGCTTTAAATGGTATTCATAGACCAATAGGAGTGAATACTCATGCGCACAACATTTATTTGATTATGCTTTCGGAACATGGGCTTATAGGCTTTTTGATTTTAATTACATTCGCTTTTCTCTGTATATCCCGAGTTTTTTTATATTTTTTGAAAAACAGGAATAGCTCTATATTTTATGCTTTTCTTGCAGGGTTTATAGTTATGGCAACTTTAGGATTAGTAGATGCAACACCTATGTATTTGCCAACAGCAGGTTTTGCAGCTTGGTTTTTTGGAACGTGTGCAAGTTTTAAAAATACAGAGAGTAATATATGTTAGTACCAATAGTTTTAGCTTCAGATGAAAATTATGCTCCCTATATGGCTACCGCTATGCAATCCGTGATGGAAAATGCGTGCAAGGAGCAGAAATATATATTTATTATTTTGCACAAAACCTTAAAAGAAGAGACTTTGGAAAAATTAAGGCAACAAGTTTCTGCATACCCATATTTTTCAATTGAATTTATAAATGTATCAAAAGAGTTTGAAAAGTTTTCCCTGAGCATTGGAAATATAGGCTCATGGACTGTAGAGACATATTTTCGTTTAATCACTCCTTGGTCGTTAGAAAAATTTGATAAAATTATTTATATGGATTGTGATATTGTTTGCAATTCAGATATTTCTTATATTTATAATATAGATATCGGAAATAATTTAATAGCAGGTGTACCAGATATTCCACAGATAAGTATTTTCAATAATCGCAATTATAGAGGAGATTTCAAATCCAGTATTATAGAAAAATTGGATAAACCGGTAAATTATATAAATGCAGGTTTTATAATTATGAATTTAAAAGAATTCCGCAATAAATTCGCTTTGGATTATTTAATAAATTTGGCACAAAACGCAAGATATAAATTTCACGATCAGGACTTGTTGAATTCCATAGCAAAAGATTCTATTTTTATTCTTCCGCAAGAATTTAATTTTTTAAATACAAATTGGGATATATCCCATGCCCCAAAAAATTTAATAGATGAATATAATAAAGCAAAAGAAAATCCAAAGATCATACATTACACCACCACAAAGCCCTGGAAATTAGAGCTAAATCCTCCATTATTCCAATTGTTTTGGAAATATAGCACTAGAACTCCTTTTATAGATTCAATAATAAGCTATATGACAGAGCAAAAACTCATTGGTCAAAGCGCAAAAAATCTTTTTATCAAAATTATTAAAAGAAAATTAATGAGAAAATGACGAATATTCTTTTTTTATTGCGCAGTGTTTCTTCCAATAGTGGAGTAGATATTGTCACGAAAATTTTGGCAAATGAATTTGTCAGTATGTACCATAATATAAATTTGTGCTGTTTAGATTTTTCTGATAATTCGATTAGTTCAAAAATCAAGTATTTTAAAATTTCTGGTGATTGGAAAAAAATAGATACTTTGCAAAACATAAATATATTGAAAGAAGCAATACAAAAAGAAAATATAAATATAATTATAAATCAGGAATGTCAAAATATTCCCTGGGCTAATTTAGCAAAAAAAGCTGTAGAAAATTCAAAGGCAAAAATAATATCTTGTTTGCATTTTCCAATTTTAATGTCAATTGACTATTTTGGAAAAAAAGCGAAATTTTTCCCTGTTTTTTTTGCAAAGTTTTTTAAAAAATGCAGAGACTTGAGAAATTTGAATTATGCTTACGACAACTCCGATGCATTTGTGCTTTTAAGTGAAAAATTTTTGGAACATTATAAGAATTTGCAACCTAAAAGAAATTTTAAGAAATTAAGAGTAATAACCAATCCACTTCACTTGAATTCCAGTGAAATGAATTATGAAAAAAAACAGAAAACTATTTTATTTGTTGGCAGAATTTCTGAATATCAAAAAAGATTGTCTTTGATAATTGAGATATGGAAAATAATCTTAAATACAAAAAGATATGACGATTGGAATTTGAAAATTGTTGGCGATGGCGAAGATTTAGAAATTATAAAAGAAAAAGCTAAAAATTTAGATAGGATTTTTTTTGAAGGTCGGCAAGAATCTAAAAGTTATTTTGAAGAAGCAAGTATCTTTATTATGACTAGTGCATTTGAAGGATTTCCAATGACTTTGGTGGAAAGTTTAAAAAGAGGGTGTGTACCCATTGTAATGAATTCCTTTCTTTCGCTTTTGGATATTATTGAAAATGAAAAAAATGGATTTATAATTCCAGACTGTGACATAAATACTATGGCAGAAAAAATCCAGATATTAATGACCGATGAAACTTTGCGAAGAGAAATTGCATTAAACGGACTTCAGAGCGTGAAAAAATTTGATGTTAAAATTATAGCCCAAGAATGGGAGAAATTGTTCAATGAATTATCAAAATAAACCGAAAGTCAGCGTTATAGTACCTATATACAATAAAGCATCTTTTTTAGAAAAGAGCATAAATTCTATTTTGCGACAAACCGAAAAAAATATTGAAATAATTCTTGCAGACGATGGTTCCACCGATAATAGCCCTGAAATATGCAAAAAATTTGCTGAAAAAGATTCTAGAATATTATATAAAAGAAAAGAAAATGAAGGATTAACAGCTACAAGGAATTATGGAAGAACATTTGCAATAGGAGATTATATAGCTTTTGTTGATCCTGATGACTTTATTGAGGCAAATGCTTATGAGCAAATGCTTAAATGCTCGGGTAATGCTGATATTGTGATAAGCGGTTTGATACATAAATTGGGCAAGAAAAAAATATTACAGGTAATACCGCAAAATTTGAACAGTTTTTATGAAAATGCCGACATTCGTAAATTTATTTTGCCTTTATTTTTGGTTTATGGAAAAGGTATTGGAGAGAATATACCGCTTGCGCAACTTGGAATTGCTTTATTTAAAAGAGCATTTTTAGAGGAACAAAATATTTTCAGCGATGAAAAAATAACTTACTCCGAAGATTGGTTGTTTTTTTTAGAAGCGTTGTTAAAGGCGCAAAGCGTAGCCATTGAACATAATGCCTATTATCATTATGTTCATAATGCTCAGGGATTAACGGAAAATTATAATCCTAAACTAGTTATAGATTATGTCGAAATATTGCGTAAATTGGATAAAATGGGAATTTTTGAATATGTGCCGGAGCAATATAGCAAGCATCCTAATTTAGCCTACAACTATTTATTGCAAGCAATTGCAAATTTATCTGTTAGCAAAGAATCAATTTTTGTTTTGCGCAAAAAAGTTAAAAATATTTTTGATATGGATTATTTTAATAGCTTGGGACAAAAACTTAATCCCGCAAATATTCCTTTTAAAAAGAGAATCTTATTTTATGTGATGAAATTTAAATTATCTTTATTATTGATTTTATTGTATAAATTGAAACAAAAATTTTATAAAGTCGAAAATTAAATGCGCACACATAAATCAATAAAAAATGTAGGCATAATGTTATTAACGCAGTTCATAACACTTGTGCTTACTTTTGCGAGCCGCACGGTTTTTATTAAATCGCTTGGAGCAGAATATCTCGGTTTAAATGGTTTATTTTTCAATATATTGAGCGCCTTGTCTCTGGCAGAAATGGGCATAGGGACAGCAATTGCTTATGCTTTATACAAACCAATTGCAGAAAATGACACTGAACAAATAAAATCAATCCTCGCTTTTTACCGCAAATGCTATTTTTTCATTGGAATTTCCATAATTGCTATAGGTTGTTTAATGCTTCCTTTTTTGCCATATTTAATAAAAGGCGAAGTTGGTGTTCCAGTGAATATTTACCATGTTTATTTATGTTTTCTGACAAATTCCGTCATAGCGTATTTTTTTGCACACAAAAGAACAATTATAGATGAAACACAAAATAAATATTTAACGACATTAGTAGATTTTTCCATTAATACCATTGTTACCGTTGTTCAAATTATAATTATTTGGCAATTTAAAGATTATATGGCTTTTTTATTCGCTAGAATTTTTGGAACAACTATAGGTTCTGCCATTATATTTATATTTGCGAATAGAAAATTTCCTTATATTATGGAAAAAGCGGCGGCTTTATCTTCTCAAACAAAGAAGAGTATTTGGAGCAATGTTTCCATTTTGTTTTTTCATAAACTTGGCAGTGTTGCTATATTAGGCACGGATTTTTTAATCATTTCTGCATTTGTAGGCATTGAGGCTGTAGGCATATATTCTAATTATACTTTGATAGTTGGCACAATAACCGTCTTTTGCAATTTATTTATAGCGGGAGCTGACGCAAGCATTGGCAATGCTATTGCAACTTTGACAAAAGAAGAAGTTTACTCAGTATTCCGCAAAATGGCGTTTTTGATTTTTTGCATTGGAGGTTTAAGCACGGTTTGCCTTGTGAATTTATTAAATCCTTTTATTGAACTTTGGGCAGGAAAAGATTATCTTTTATCCAATTCAGTTGTTTATGTAATTGTTGCGAATTTCTTTTTTATGCAAAATCGTTTGCTTATTATAGCATTTCGAAACGATGCTGGAATTTTCCGTCCCGATATGTATAAACCCCTTATTGAAGTTGCATTCAATTTGAGTTTATCCATATTTTTGGTACGCATATACGGAGTTTTAGGAGTACTCATAGGAACTTTAGCAAACACATTTTTCATTAATATTTGGGTGGAAGTATATATTGCCCATAAATATATTTTTGCAACAAGCGTTGCCGGATATTTGAAAATGTATGGGGTTCAGATTTTAGCATTGTTTATATCTTGTATTTCAACTTTATACATAAACAATTTTATTGAAATATTCGTAGGTAAGGTTGCCATTTCTATTTTGATTACCGCAATTGTTTACTTACTCTTCTTCTTTCGCACAAAGGAATTTAAGTACTTTGCAAGGCTTATTTTTTCACTTTGAATTTTCTATATTGGTAAAATGATTTCCGTTTGCATGGCAACATATAATGGTGAAAAATATATAGAAGAGCAAGTTAAATCTATTTTGCCGCAACTTGCAGAGGAAGACGAGCTAGTTGTTTCTGATGATGGTTCGACAGATGGAACTATAAAAATTTTAGAAAATTTTGGTGATAAGAGAATTAAAATTTTTCACCATAGCAGAAATTTAAATAATAAACATTCTTTTTATCCTTCCACAAAAAATTTTGAAAATGCTTTGTCAAAAGCCAAAGGTGACTATATTTTTTTAAGCGACCAAGATGATATATGGATGCCAGATAAAGTTCAAATTACGTTGCCTTTTTTAAAAGAAGATGATTATTTGGTTGTTAGCGATGCTTGGATTATGGATGAAAATTCAGAAGAACAAGAAATGTTGAGTAAATATATGCCATATAAAAAAGGTTATTTTAAAAACCTTTTTAAATGTACAACTCAAGGTTGCCGCATTGCTTTTACAAAAAACATAAAAGATTTTTGTTTGCCTTTTCCAAACGGAGTTATCATACACGATTTTTGGATTCGCCAACTTGTGGAATTAAAATTCAAAGTGAGCTATATTCCACAACCTTTGATATTTTATAGGCAACATTTAAGCAATTTAAGCAAAATTTTGAGAAGTGAAAATTCGCTATTTTTTATGATAAAATATAGAACTGTGATTTTATTTGAAAGTTTGTGGAGATATTTGAGCAGATAATATGCCATTAATAAGCGTAATAATTTTAAACTATAACGGAAAACACCATTTGCAATGTTGTTTTGATTCTGTGCTTAAACAGAGTTTCACAGATTTTGAAATTATTTTGATAGACAACAATTCAACGGATTCTTCTGTTCCTTGGGTAAAAGAAAATTATCCAAAAATAAAAGTAATTGAAAATAAAAAGAATCTGGGATTTGCCGGCGGAAACAATAGTGCTTTGCCTTATGCTTCTGGTGAATGGATATTTTTTTTGAATAATGATACTGCTCTTGAGGATGGTTGTCTTGCGGAAATTGTAAAAGGCATATCGGAGAGAAATTCAAATAATATTGCCTTTGCTCCCTTAATGGTTGATTTTGATAACCCAATAAAAGTAAATTCCGGCGGTGATTGTCTATACCCGTGGTGCTATGGTTACCAGCACGAAGATTTAGAAATAAGCGATGCCATATTTTCCGAAAAAAAAGAAATTATGCTTGCCTGTGGTGGCGGAGTGGTGTTTAACAGAGAATTGTTCAATAAAGTTAATGGATTTGACAAAGACTTTTTTTTGATTTATGAAGATGTTGATTTATCGCTTATGGCGAAAAGAGCAAAAGCGCAATTTTGGATGCTGCCCAAAGCAAAAATAAGACATAAGGGTTATTCTACCATAACACAGCATTCTGCCCAAAGAATGTATTTTTCAGAGCGGAATAGATTTTATTTGAAAATAAAGCATTATCCTTTTATAATTCTATTGAAATATTGTCCGCAAATTTTCATTTGCCAAATTTTATCTATGATATTATGGGCTTTCAGAGGGCATTTTTTACTATGGCTAAAAGCTAATATTGATGCTTTATGCAATTTGCCAAAAATGCTCGCTAAACGAAAACAGATTTTTGCTTGTTACCCGATGAGCGGCGAGGAATTTGAAAAATTTCTCTACAAAAAGAGTTTTCTCAAATGGCTAAAATCATTTCTTTCTCCATCCGTAAACATAAAAGGCTGAATTGTTGCCAACATTGAAAATTAAATCTAAAATGGAAACAGCGTGTTCAAATTTCCCAAATAACTGCTTGTATTCTGGATAACCAGAGTAATCCATCCACTCAAGTTTTATATTCTTATCCATAAAATGCTGTTCGCAAATGTAATCTTTAGCGGCTGCACCGGATAAATAATGAGTTGCGCCGGTTTTTGAGAGCAATTCCAATAATCTGTTCTCTTTTTTTCCTTGCAAGCTGAATTCCCTAGAATCTTTAAAATTTGTTTTTATGTTCAAAATTTCCGAACATATTTTTTTTATTAAACCGATATTCATATCAGATAAATTGCTATGCGTTTCATTTAAATAAAAATGCTCAAAAAAAGATTTGTATTCGTTAAAAAACGGAGCTTTCTTGTAAAACTGCGAAATGTTTTTCCAATGTTTTTTTTGCCAGTCTTTGTCTTCAATTTTTACCTCACAAATCAAACGATTCTTGGATTGCCCAACTGGAACAGATAACCACAAAAATCCATCGGGCGTTTTTATTTTATTTCTGTTTCGCCAATCCCTATTCGTATATTGAACATCATCGTAAAATATGAATTCATCCACTTGCGAAATTATATCAAAATATCCTTTCCACGGAATGTAGTTTGATTGTAATATGGCAACTTTTTTCATATCAATTCAACCCATAAGGAAAAGGCAACAATTCCATTTTCTTAAAATCCTTATACTGTTCTTCATTTATCTCTCTATCATACACTTTGCTTAAATCATCACAATTTGCTAAATTTATTAAACGCTTTGCATATTTCTTCCCTTCAAAAAAATTCAGAAAATGTTCAAAATTCTTCTCCACAACTTGTTCCCTGCACTCCTTGTGAAATAATAAATTCTCAATTCCTGTTTCCATATTTTGTACATTGTCAAACATATAAGGATAATCGGGAGCCAAATATTCGTGAAAAGAAAAGGCTACATTATCCCTGTTTATTTTTACCGCAAAAGGAACTTTTAAACTCATCAAATCTATCATTGTAAATGCGCTACTAACTGGAAAGCTATCTATAAATACATCTGCGCACTTAAAAAGCAATCTGAAATTCGGAGTGAAATTCATAAGTTTAACTTTATTTTCTGCGGCTGTATTTTTAAAAATAGAATCAAAAATATTTTTATGTCTGGGAGTAAATTCGGTAATTAATATATGATATAAATTTTCATTTTTCTCCAAAAGTCTTTTAATCATTTTTAAATACGGAGAATCATCATTTTCAAAGAACTTATAAGCCGCTGCACCGCTAACAGTGCATAAGGCATTAGGCGGCAATAATTTTTTGCGCATTTCCAAAACTTCGCCTTCTGTTATCACGGGTAACTTTTCCTGTGGTAAATGGCAAATCCAAGTCATGGATGTATTTTTGAACCCTCTATATTTTTGTGTTATGAAAGCAGTTGAGGGCATACATTCTAATATCAAATCGGCAAAACTCATTCCTATGCTAAACTGGTGAGAACATATATCCGTATAAAAAATTTTGATTTTAGTTCGTTTCTTCAGTAAAGCCAAAAGCGCGGTGCTAAAAACATCGTTGTTATGAATAAAAACAAAAAGAACTTTAGGCGCAAATTCCATTATTTTGCAGAACATTTTCAATAAAGCTCTTTTATCATTTTCATAACCAAAATTAACTCCGTACATTTTGCAATATTGCAAAATTTCTTTTATTTTTACAGGTGCATACCGCAAAGTTCCATATTTTTTTGCCAAAAATAATTTACTTTCATATTCCTCTGGAAGGCTTTCTATGATATTCTTAATAACTTCCGTATGCCCACCAAAATCGTATAGTTCTGTTGCTAAAAATGCAATTCTATTGGTTATAATATTTTCTTCAAAATTTTGCGGAATATTCTCAAGGGCATATTTTTCTATTTCTATATCTAAATAACGCATATCATTTTTCTGTTCTTTTGCAAAACGCTGTTCAAAAGAATAAAGCCTTCCACAGAAATTTCTGTATATGCTTTTTAGAATTGGTTTAACGAATTTCATAAATTTGATGAAAATTCCCTTGTGCAATCTATTATTTTATTTTGAACTTCTCTGCTCATTCCATAAAAAAGCGGAAGCCTCACCAATGTATCGCTTGCATTGTCTGTATTTTTCATTGAACTTGCCGCTTTGCCGTATTTTTTGCCAGCGGAAGAAGAATGCAAAGGTACATAATGAAATATGCACATAATACCTTTTGCTTTCATAAACTTTATAAATTTGGAGCGGATTTCCAATGAATTAAACCGCAAATAATATAAGTGCGCATTGTGTTTGCAATAAGCGGGAATAAAAGGTCTTTTTACAATTTCTTTTCTTTCAAAATCTTCAAAACTATTATGATAATTATTCCATAATTCAGCGCGATGCTCATTTATTTTTTCCATATTCTGCAACTGCGGATAGAGATAAGCAGCGAGCATATCGCTTGGCAAATAGGAACTGCCCAAATCAACCCATGTGTATTTATCCACCTGCCCTCTAAAAAATTTGCTACGGTCAGTCCCTTTCTCCAAAATTATCTCGGCTTGCTCAATGTAAAGTTCTTTGTTTACGAGCAATGCACCACCCTCTCCGCAAGATATATTCTTTGTCTCGTGAAATGAGTAGCAACCCAAATCACCAATGCTGCCACACGGTTTTTCTCCGTAGAAACTACCAACTGCCTGCGCAGCATCTTCGACAACTGCTATTTTATGCTTGTTTGCAATATTTAAAATACTATCCATTTCGCAAGAAACTCCTGCGTAATGCACCGGAATTATAGCTTTTGTTTTTTTTGTGATTGCTTGTTCAAGCAAATTTTCATCTAGATTTAAAGTATCGTTTTTAACATCTATAAATACCAAATTCGCTCCGCGCAATGCGAATGCGCTTGCTGTGGAAGAAAATGTATAACTCGGCAGAATTATTTCATCTCCTAGTTGTATATTTAAAATCAATGCACTCATTTCCAAAGCTGCGGTGCAGGAATGTGTTAGCAGGGATTTTTTTGTTCCGGTTACATCTTGCAAAATGCCATTGCACAGTTTTGTGTATTTGCCGCCGCCGCTTATATGCTTGGAATCAATGGCATCTTTTATATATTCAAATTCCCTCCCTAAAAAGGGAGCTTCATTAAAATTGATGCAATCTGACATTAGAGGCAATATAGAAAAAATATGAGAAAAATTTACTAAATTACTCCCCGTGAAAGTTGCATTCATAAACCCGCCATATTTCCCAAAATTCAGCAGGGAATCTCGCAGCCCAGGTGTTGCGAAGTCGGGAACGCTCTATTGGCCAATGTTTCTTTCTTATGCGGCTGGAGTTGCAGAAGCCGATGGCAATGAGGTTTTATTACTAGATGCTCCAGCCATGGATTTGAATGGAGAAGAAACTTTAAAAAAAATAAAAGCATTCGAAGCAGATTTTGTTGTTTGCGAAACCTCTACCCCAAGCATAATAAATGATTTGCAATTTGTGCGAGTTATCAAAGAAAATTTGCAAAAGCCAGTTGCCCTTATGGGAACCCATGTAAGCGCTGAACCGTTAGAAACTATGAATTTGGAAAGTTCGCTCGATTTTTGCATAATAGGCGAAGCGGATTACACCATAAAAAATTTAATAAGATATTTGCGCGGAGATGGAATAAAAAAAATATCTGAAATTGCCGGACTTGCATGGAGAAAAGAAGATGGAACAACCGACTTTCAACCAGAATCGCAAAAAATTCAGAATTTAACGGAGCTTCCTTGGGTTAGCAAAACTTATCGCAAACATCTTTACTCCTGTTATAAAAAATATTTTTACGGTGCAAACTTAAATCCCCTTGTGGTTATTCTAGCAGGCAGAGGCTGCCCTTACCGCTGCACATACTGCGTTTTGCCACAAACTATGAACGGCCATACTTATCGCAAACGCGATCCCAAAGACGTTGTGGACGAACTTGAATACATAAAAGAAAACTTCAATGACTTGGGCGAAGTGTTTTTTGAAGATGATACTTTCACAGCAGACAAAGAAAACGTAAAGGCTATATGCACAGAAATTTTGAACAGGAAACTCAAAATAATATGGAGTTGCAATGCAAGAGCAGACGTTCCCGCAGATTTGCTCTTATTGATGAAGCAAGCTGGCTGCCGTGAAATGTGCGTTGGTTTTGAATCTGCAAACGCAGATGTTTTAAACAGCGTTAGAAAAGGCTTAAAGCAAAGCGAGGCGATGCCCTTTATGCAAAACGCGAAAAAAGCTGGGATTTTTGTGCACGGCTGTTTTATGGTTGGCAATGTGGGCGACACAAAAGAAACTCTGGAAGACACCCTAAAATACGCAAAAAAACTCTCCCCAAACACCGCGCAATTTTACCCCATTATGGCATACCCAGGAACCACCGCATACAAAGAAGCCTTGCAAAGCGGAGC
>Ga0268262_10002560_pt1 | contig 20857 bp, 14 predicted proteins | sample TergutNc150P3_FD_190354 | JGI IMG/M metagenome (GOLD analysis project Ga0268262, IMG submission 190354) | Nasutitermes corniger P3 segment gut microbial community from laboratory colony in Florida, USA - Nc150 P3 (SPAdes) (version 2) | ecosystem: Host-associated > Arthropoda: Insects >... | reverse complement strand
ACCTCCGGCGTCCTAAACGGCAAGACCCTAACCCAGATAAGTGCAGGTTACTACCACACCTGCGCCCTCGATTCCACCGGTCAAGCCTATTGTTGGGGGCGGAACAATTACGGTGAACTCGGCAACAGCTCCACCACCAACAGCTCCGTCCCTGTCGCCGTCAACACCTCCGGCGTCCTAAACGGCAAGACCCTAACCCAGATAAGTGCAGGTTACAACCATACCTGCGCCCTCGACTCCAACGGTCAAGCCTATTGTTGGGGGTATAACTATTACGGTGGACTCGGCAACAATTCCACCACCATCAGCCGTGTCCCCATCTGCGTTCACGGCGCTTTCGACGGCACCGGCTCCGCCCTCCCTGGCGGCTGCTCCCTCAACTACACAATCACTTTCGACGCCGGTGGTACTCCCGCCCCCTGTACAAATGTCCATATTGCGGCGAACGAAGAAAGCCTGACCTGCACCACTACCGCTCACCTTGCCGGAATAGTTGATATTACCGTCAGTGACGGGACATCCACTGAAACATTAGTGAATGGTTATGAATATATGGATATGTCCCCACCGGAAATAACAACCCCCCCGCAAATAGAACCAATAGATAATCCAAACGGTTCGGCAAACAGCAATGGTTGTAATCCTGTAAAAGTCACATTAACCACCAATGTCCCCATCGAAATCCCAGACGGTTACACAAAAACAGGCAACTTGACCTACGAAAAAATATATACCGAAAACACAACCGAAAACGTCCCAATGGTAGGGTTAAATGGAATAATAGGTGAGGACGTAGAAATAGTGATTGATACCATAATCTGCCAACAAGAAATACCCATAACCCCACCAACCCCGCCACGTATCACTGCGCCGAACACTAGTTTCAGATCATCCTATTGACACGGAATCAAATGTGTGCTATAATGGGGGTATGGTACTTGAAAAACCGCTAGAAATAGATGTGCTCGGTGTGCCGAGTCCTAATAAAGCCGTTTTTACACGCGAACTAATACGTTGTTTGCCGAATTCTGGGTTGATTAACGTTGGGCAAATTGCGGCTGATGCAGAAGAGCAAATAAGGCGCGAAACTGGCGATCTCGACCTCGCATTGATGCGTAATTTCATGCATAGAATGTATAAAGAAAAGAGGGCAGATCGGGATATAGTCGTGCTCGAGTCGGCATGTATACCGGAAGTTCCGATTCTGCCATTCGAGGATTGCTATGAAGGCGGTGAGAAAGATGCCGATAGGGGAGTCGGTGTTGACGGTAAAAAGTGTTCGTTGGCTAGGCTTAAATATACTATTGACGGAAATGTTGACGCGGGCAAGACGACAAGCCGGGTGCGGGCGCGACAATTTGCGAATGAAATACTTTACGAAATGTCACATTCCATGGTAAGCGACATGTTTGCGGAAAGCGTGGACGCTTGTCGAAAAACCATCGAAGATGATCAGCAGAAAGATGAGGCTTCTCGATTGTTGACTGCCGCCAGCATCCGCGGCATACTCGGGCAGGAAAAGGCCAGAACTAGGTTCGCGTTGTTGCATGGGTTTATAGGACTCGGTGAATTTCTCGAATTGACACGTACGATTCGTGGTACAATTGTTTAGTGATATATTTTTATTACGGCAAAAATGATTTTTTAATTCGGCGTGAAGTGAGTTTACGCGCGGTGGCGTTTATTAAAACACATGATTGTGAAGCGGTTACGAGAATCGATGCGGGCGATGTTGATCCGACGGCATTGATTTCAGAAATTATCAATATCAATATGTTCCAACCCGAACGTTTAATTATTGTGCGCGGTGCGGAAAACGTGAAATCGGCGTGGGAAAAGTTGGGCGAAAATTTGGCGCGCGTACCGGACGAAACGACACTCGTAATTGCGGCGGTGAATCCTGATAAACGCACAAAAACTTTTAAAGATTTGCAAAAAATCGCCGAAACCCGCGAGTTTCAGGATCTGAAACCTTATGAAATGAAAAAATTTGTGTTGGACGAGGCGAATTTGCGGCACGTCGACATCAAACCGAACGCTGCAGATCGCCTTATTGAGCTCACGACCAACGACGAAAACCAAGCTGCGCGCATCGCTGGCGAGATCGTCAAATTATCGGCGCTTGATCGGATTGTCGACGTGGATTTGATTGAGAAAATGGTCGAACCCGACATTGCCGGCAATGCGTTTTTGATTCTGGAAAAGGCTTTGAGCGGACGACGCGACGATGTGAAAGCCGAAATCACCATTTTGCGACGTTCCGGCGAGAGTGCCAATCGATTTTTCGGTTTGTTGATGAGTCAGATTTTTGCGCTTTCGGGGGCGGTTTTTTGTGATGATAATGCGGCGTCGGAACTGAAAATCAATCCGTTTCAATTAAGGAACGCGTACGATATGGCGCGGCGCATCGGCGACCGTGCCGAACAACAAAAACGTGTGCGCAAAATCGTTGGTCAGATGGCGGAAACTGATGCAAAAATGAAATTATCGAACGATGACAACGCGTGGGTTTTGGTCGAGAGTATGTTGATGCGATTCTAAAATCATTGAGTGGGGATTTGGAATTCCATGATGTCGGGAACTTTATCTTCGACGATTTCGGGTTCAACGGCTGGGGCACTCGATGCGATCATGGTTGGATTATCCGACGATACAATGTCCAACGCGGGTGGAACCGGTGGCAACGAGTTGATGTCCGGCACGGGTGGCGGCGGTGGCAATGGCGGGGGCGGCGGTAACGCTATATCGAGCGACGGCGGGATGGTTGCCGGTGCTGGCGCCGCTTGGTAAGTGTCGACGTCGACCGGCATCGTCGGTATGGCGCCCGGGATTACAGGCGGCAAATCCGCGGTCGGTGAAACGCTTGGTTCGGAAAACTTCAATGTCGGATTGTCGACGAGATTAGCGGTGTCAACTGTTGCATCGACAGGGGCGGTAATCGGTGCGATGCCGCTTTCCGCAATCAGATTGCTGCCGCTATCGTTGGGTGATGGCGGTTCGATGTTTAATTTCGTGTGATTTAATTCAGATTCCAATAATTGCGATCGCGCCGTCGACAGGGCGTCGCTGTTATTTTGTTCGGAAACGGCAAATTCTTCGTCATCCAATTGTTCGCTCAAACTCGGTGGTTCGTCGGGCAACGGTACGTTGGCGGATTCCCCCGATGCGATCGATTGCGCCATAGCAGGAGCCGGTGGTATGACCACGGGTTCGGGTGCGGCAGGCGGCGGTGTTGCAACGGGTTCTTCGGGCGGCGCGGGAGCAGCGGGTGGTGATTCCGGTTCTGGTTCGGGTGCGACCGCTTCTTCTGGCTCGGCGATTTCTTCCGCTGGTTCGATATCACCCGCCGGTTCCTCGGTTGGTGATTTATCGATGTGTAATATGTCGGTATATTCACCGGACTCTTCCTCGGAGTTTTCGATCTGAGTTTCTTCTGTACCTTCGACACTGGCGGCGGATAGTTCCGATGCGATGAGTTGTTGATTTGCGCCGCTGGTCATCAGTTCGGCGGCGAGTTTCATGATCGCTGGCGTGGTTTGTTCATTACGGAATTGATCCGTCGTTGCCACGATCCCGGTCAGCAGCGCAGTCGATATCTGTTCATCGAGCAACGAATTTTCACCGCCCAATTCGCTGGCGAGTGAGGTGATCAGCTCGCTGTAACTTTTCGCGCTCGCATCATACCAACTGATCGATCCTAATGAATCCTGACCCGCATCCAAATTAATGGTGGCGACCGTTGCATCGTGAAAAATTCGACCGTGCGCGGTTAAAACCGTATCTAAATCAGTTTTATTATCGACACCGATCGCAATGACTAATTCGACATTGAATTCACCCTCGCTAAAATTAATGTCATCCGGCGTAATTTTGGTGCGGTACGGTGTAACCAGAATCTTCACGATATTTCCGTCGGTTTTCATGCGCAACCGATCCGCCTTGCTTTTGTCGAGTTGGATAATGAAATCGCGCAATGAATCAGCGTTGCTTTCGAAAGTTTTTTCCGGTTCAAGGAAATTCATCACTGGCGGAATCTGACCGCTAAATACGGCGGTGGAATGTTTTTTTATTTTGTCCAAAATCAGCGTCAATGCTAGCGCCGCCGTCAATTGGTCGACGTCCGGATTACGCGAAACCGTCACTAAAATATTCGTGACTTTCCGGAGCTTGTCAATCAACTGCTTTTTTGGGTTTGTTTCGTTCATAGATACCTCTATTACCATTTTACCACAAGTGTTTTATGAAAGTCAAGATTTGACACACGGAACTTTTTCTGATACACTACTTTAGTTAAAATTTAACGCGTCCACGGTCTTAGGATCGCCGCGAGAGGAGTTTTTATGCCGATTATTAAATCAGCAGTCAAAAAAATGAAGCAGGATCGGTTGCGCTATGCACAGAACCTGCGCACAAAACGCGCCATGAGGGAGGCGGTCAAGGCGTTTGAGGCGACGCCGACCTTTGATACTTTCCGTGTCGCGCAAAGCAAAATCGACACTGCGGTCAAGAAGAATGTCTTGACCAAACAAGCCGCTGCGCGCCGCTTGTCGCACCTGTCGAAAGCCGCCAAAGCAGCCGGCGTGAAAATCGTCGCGGTCAAAAAAGCCACTGCAAAACCAGTCGCTGCAAAACCAGTTGTCGCCGCGAAACCGGTCGCAAAAACTGCGCCAAAACCCGCTGCCAAAAAACCTGCGGCTAAAACTGTCAAGAAAGAGGAGAAATAATTATGATTACCAAGGACAAAAAGACCGCCGCTATCAAATCAACGCAGATTCATAAAACCGACGTTGGTTCGCCCGCCGCGCAGATCGCGATTTTGACCGCGCGCATCAATGAATTGACCGAACACATGAAAGCCAACAAACACGACTTCATGACCCGCCGCGGATTATTACAGATGGTCGGCCGCCGCAAAAAGTTACTCAAAGCCCTCGAAAAATCCGATTTCGAACAGTACAAAAAAGTCATCGAAAAACTCGGTTTGCGCAAGTAATTACTTGAAAAATCAAATAAAACCGGCGATTTCCGCCGGTTTTTATTAAAGATCAAGATATTTCACAATTCCGGCATGCATGCCGAGATGGTCGAGACCATGTCGGTCAAATTCGGTCAAACCGAGATGACTGCGTTTGTACCAGGCATCTGGGACTGCGATGAGGCCCCTAGGGGTGAGGTCGGAAGTATATTCACCCAAACCGTCTCCCATATTCATCATCTCTCGATTTGTTTCTGATTGAGCGTAATAATCCATGCTGGCACGAACGCTCAAGCTTGCGACTCTCCTTCGCCAATTGGTCGCAGCCATGATTTTTTCGTCGTTGGCTGTGATTGCGTGGCTCATGGCGTCGTAACTTTGACCGCGCATTTGCAATCTCGTATCGGGTAGTATAATCATGCCGGTTTTCAGATCCAGAAAATCAAGTTCGTTAAGGTAATCTGTGTACATATCGACATCGCAGTCGGGATTCAATAACCCTTGTTCGCTCATGAATCCGACGCGATCCTGGTCATACCAATCTCTCCAACCGATATGAAACGCCAAGCCTGGATTATAGAAAAACAAGCCAGCTTCGCCTAATGACCGTGCGACCTTGCGGCTTTTTGCTTCTTCTTCGCCGAGATAATCCATAGGATCATTAGTGATGACATTCAAGCCCTCGCGGCGTGCCGCGTCGCCTTGCGCGGTCAGCATCTCGGCAATTGCCGCTTTTTGACCGATGGCGAACGATGGAACAACGAGCTGCAATTTTCTCGAATCCTCTTCCCATACACCCGACTGATAATTAAATAATTCCGACATAAAAACTCCTATTATTACGCTTGTTCTTACCATTATATCAAATCTTATCATAATTGTCAAGGCTTTTGTTCAAAAAAGTAGCATTTTCGCAAAAAATATGCTAAAATCGTTGATGCAACATTTAATTAAAGTGTCAGCGGCGAAAATTTACACAAGAAAGGAAGACGAGCGGATCAACTTCGTTTCCGCGCAACTATCGAAGGACGGCGAGAGAGTCAGTGACAAGCCCCGTGACGACGGGCGCGCGGAGCGGCGTGGGAATGAAGTTGAGTAGCGATTCTTGTATAAATTTGCGTTACTGACACTATAGAAAGGATTTAATTATGACGAAAGTCGTACAAACAGACAAAGAGATTATTAGCGTTTCCACCGATTGGTTGGGACGCGAATTAACGTTAGAAATCAATCGCGTAGGTTTCCGTACGGACGCCAGCGTGTTGGTAAAATATGGCGACACGGTAGTGCTCGGTTCGGCGATGAGCGGTGAAGTTAATCCAAATCTGGATTATTTTCCATTATCGATTGATTACGAAGAAAAATATTACGCTTCCGGAAAAATCAGCAGTTCACGTTTCATTAAGCGCGAAGGTCGTCCGTCCGACGAAGCAGTTCTGATCGGTCGGCTGATTGATCGTCCGATTCGACCATTATTCCCGAAAGGTTATCGCAACGAATGCCAGGTTGTCGCGAGTGTTTTTTCGACCGATCCGGCGTTTCGTCCCGATGCGGTCGCGATGATTGCGGCGAGTTCGGCGTTGATGCTGACCGGCGCACCATTCGACGGACCGGTGGCAGGTTTGCGTGTCGGTTTGGATGAAAAGGGCGAATTTGCGGCGTTCCTGCCGCGTGAATCGATGAATAATAACAAACTCGACCTGTTTGTCGCGGGTCGCGAGACTGGCATTATGATGGTCGAGGCGGGTGCGCAGGAAGTTAGCGAAGATATGATCGCAGACGCAATCGATTGGGCGCTCGAAAATATTCAACCCGTTCTAAAACTGCAAAAGGAATTATGTGAAAAAGTCGGCGTAGTTGCGAAAGAGTACGAATTAGTCAAACCAAACGAAGAAATTCAGGACGCAGTTGACAAGTGGCTAGGCGCGCGCATGACCGAAGATCTGCGTCGTCCGTATCATGAACGCAACGAATTAATCGCAAAATTGCGCGATGATTGCATGGCGGAATCCGCCGGAAATTGGACAGAGGATGAATGGGCGGAACTAAAACAGGAACATTTAGATGCGTTTAATCAAGCATTATTCAAGGAAGTTCGTCGCGGTATCGTCGAAAAATCCGTTCGTCCCGATGGGCGGAAATTAACTGAGATTCGCCCGTTGTCGTCAGAAGTCGCGCTGTTGCCGCGAGCGCATGGTTCATCGCTGTTCACGCGCGGTTTGACACAGGCACTAAACATCGTCACCCTCGCGCCGCTGTCATTTGCGCAGTTGGTTGATACGATGGAAGTTACCGATGGCGAGCGGCGCTATATGCACCACTATAACGCGCCGGGTTACACGGTCGGCGAAATCAAGCGCCTCGGTGCGCCGGGTCGTCGCGAAGTGGGGCATGGTTATCTCGCGGAACGTGCTCTGGTGGCGGTTTTGCCGAGCGAAGAGGATTTTCCATACGCGATTCGCAGTGTCACCGAAATCATGTCGCAAAACGGTTCAACCTCGATGGCGGCGACCTGTTCGTCGTGTCTGGCGCTCATGGACGCTGGCGTGCCGATCAAAAAACCAGTTTCCGGTGTGGCGATGGGTCTGATGGTCGATGGTGATAATTATTACGTTTTGACCGACCTCGCGGATCAGGAAGATTTCGCGGGCGACATGGATTTCAAAGTCACCGGCACGAGCGATGGCATCACAGCGCTACAGATGGACATGAAAGTTCACGGCTTGCCGACCTCAGTTCTGAAAAAAGCATTATTGCAGGCGAAAGACGGTCGGGCGGAAATCTTGAAATCAATGCTCGCGACCATCGATCGACCACGTGCTGATATTTCGCCATACGCGCCGCGCATTGAAAAACTGATGATCAATCCAGACAAAATCGGTGCAGTCATCGGCAAGGGCGGCGAAACGATCAATAAAATTACTTCTGAAACTAATGTCATGATCGATATCAAGGAAGATGGTTTGATTACCTTTGCATCAAATAATCCGGACGACATGGCGCGCGCCATTGAATGGGTCAAGTCATTAACCGAAGAACCCGAAGTCGGCAAAATCTATACCGGCACAGTCGTCGGCATCAAAGATTTCGGCGCATTCGTGAACATCATGCCCGGCATTGACGGCATGTTGCACATCTCGCAAATCGCTGATAAACGCATCGATAAAGTCACTGATGTTTTGAGCCAGGGTCAAGTCGTCAAAGTCAAACTCACCGCTATCGACGATCGCGGTAAATTATCGCTCACGATGCGCGATATTCCACAATAATCTAAAGGAGAAGTATGGGTAAACAGAAGGTTTCGAGTAAAAGTTGGTTGATCGGTCTGATTGTTGGGATTGGCACGATATTGATCGGCGCCATCGTCACAGTTTTAGTACTGACTCTCGGTGGCGTGACGAAAACCGATTACAAGGACGCCGCGAAAGCAACATCGAGCATTGTTGACTATATCAATGACAGCAAAGAAGATTTTTCATCGCTTGCCATGGAAAATATATCAGAAAAACACGACATCGAAATGGTAAAATCCAAAATCATCAAATTTAAGAATGAATTAAGCTCTGCGGTCAGAGTGTTAGGCGACAAAAAAGCCGTTCAAAAGGACAAAGAAGCCACGCGAAAATACAATGAATTGAAAGTTGCATACGATAAATACAAGGATTATCTCGATTTATCAATCCAATTACATGATTCGATTATGCCGATTTTTACTGATATAAAGAGTTTTGTTTCCGAACATAGTTCCGTCGATAGCAGCACCCCGATCGCAGAGGTGGCGGAAACGATCGTCGACATACATAATTTCTCGTATCGACTGCACGCCGGCACGAAAAACAAGGTTATCAACCAATCAATACGAGAAATAAGCGACGCATTCTACGCTATGGCAACGGAATTGGAAAAATGGCGCATCGACGGCAGTATCAGCGAATCGGAATACCGGGAAAATATCGAACAAATCGTTAGTAGCATGAATGAATCCATGGAAAAATTCCAAAAAGAAGTTGCGTCATTGGATGATATCGCGAAAGATTTCACCGATAAAGTGAATGAATTAAATAAATATTTATCCGAAAAATCCGGAAAATGATGTTGCAAAAACTACAACATTTAGCACTCTTGACACGCGAGTGCTAATTGTCTATAATGGTTGGTGATTGGCAGTCATAGGGTATGAGTGCCAAAATGTAAACTTAACTTATTTTGCGTCAAGACAGTCTTGACGCAGAAAGGAGAAAAAATGGGAACAATCATTGGAATCGACCTCGGTACGACGAACAGCGCCGTAGCGTATTTGGTCGCCGGCAAACCGGAAGTTATCGCGAATAAAGAGGGTGATCGCACCACCCCATCAGTGGTCGCTATCGCTAAAAACGGCGATCGTTTGGTCGGCAAAGTCGCCCAACGCCAGCGCGTCACCAACGCCGCGAACACGGTTTACGGCATCAAACGCCTCATCGGGCGCAAATTTTCCGATAAAGAAGTCCAAAACGACATCAAAATCATGCCGTACAAAATCGTCAGCAACAAAAGCAGCGCCGCGGTGGAACTCGACGGCAAAACCTATTCGCCGGAAGAAATCAGCGCGATGATTTTGAGCAAGATCAAAGCCGACGCCGAGGCTTATCTCGGTCAACCGGTCACCGAAGCGGTCATCACCGTTCCGGCATATTTCGACGATTCTCAGCGCCAAGCCACCAAAGACGCCGGCAAAATCGCGGGGTTAGAAGTCAAACGCATCATCAACGAACCGACCGCCGCGGCATTGGCGTATGGTTTGGAAAAGAATAAGGACGAGAAAATCGCCGTGTTCGACCTCGGCGGCGGCACGTTCGACGTGTCAATTCTGGAACTGGGCGACGGTGTATTCGAAGTCAAATCGACCAACGGCGACACGCATCTCGGCGGCGAGGATTTCGACAATCGCGTCGTGAATTATTTCCTGGATCAGTTCAAAAACGAATCCGGCATCGATTTGAGTGGCGACAAAGCCGCGATGCAGCGCCTCAAGGACGAAGCCGAAAAAGCCAAAAAAGAACTCTCGACCACGACCGAGTACGAAGTCAACCTGCCGTTCATCACGGCGGACGCGGATGGTCCGAAACATTTTGAAACCAAATTAACCCGCGCGAAGTTGGAAGAATTGGTTGCGGATCTGCTGAAACGTTTGGCCGATCCGTGCGAAAAGGCGCTCAAGGACGCGAAACTCAAAGCGTCGGATTTGGGTGAAATCGTGTTGGTCGGTGGTATGACTCGCATGCCATCCGTCATCAAACGCGTTAAGGAAATTTTTGGCAAAGAACCGATGGCGGGCGTCAATCCCGACGAAGTCGTCGCAGTCGGCGCAGCAATCCAAGGTGGCGTGTTGGCGGGCGACGTCAAGGACGTTTTGTTGCTCGATGTGACGCCGCTGAGCCTCGGAATCGAAACGATGGGCGGCGTGTCGACGAAATTAATCGAACGCAACACAACGATTCCGACGAGCAAATCCGAAACTTTCTCAACCGCGGCGGACAATCAACCGCAAGTTGAAATCCACGTGCTACAGGGCGAACGCGAATTTGCGAACGACAACAAATCGCTCGGCAAGTTCATTTTGGACGGCATCGCACCGGCACCGCGCGGCATCCCGCAGATCGAAGTAACATTTAACCTCGACGCGAACGGTATTTTGAACGTCACCGCACGCGACAAAGGCACCGGCAAAGAGCAATCGATCACTATCCAAAACTCGGGCAATTTGAGCAAGGAAGATATCGCGAAAGCTCAAGCCGAAGCCGAAGCGCATGCCGACGAAGACAAGAAAAAACGCGAAACCACTGACGCACGCAACTTGCTCGAGAATACAATTTACCAGGCGAAGAAAATGCCCGATGAATTTAAGGATAAAATTTCTGATGATGATAAAAAAGTCATCGAAGAAGCCGTCAAAACCGCGGAGGAAAAATTGAAATCGGACGATCAGGGCGAATTAGAATCCGCGCAAAAAGAATTGTCGGAAAAAATCCAATCGATCGGCGCGAAAATGTACGAAGCGGCGGCGAAAGAAGAACAAGCCAAAGCCGAAGAGCCGGACAAAGAGGGCGGCGAAACCAAAACCAGCCGCAAATCCGCCGACGATGAAGCGGTCGAAGGCGAAGTCGTCGACGACAAATAATGTTCCCAAAAATGTCGCACTAAATGTCGCACTCTAACAGGGGTCAAAGGGCGAAAAAATGTTACAGTAAATGTCGCAGTTAATGTCCCTCTAGCAATGTCATGCCGGACTCGTTCCGGCATCCATTACTTTGTGGGTTTTCGTTGAAATAGAAATATTGTTGTTGTATAGTTCATGCCAAGTAATGGATTCCGATAGCAAGTGCGGAATGACGGGGTGTAGGTGTGCTATAATGTTACTTATGATTTGGATCCTAATGGTCGTGGTTACGGCGCTGACGTATTCGATTTCCGGGTTTTTCGATAACTACACGGTCGATACGTTTTGCCGGAAACTAAATCCGAAATGCATGTCGATTTTTTACGCCGCCATGGAGGCGATGGTTTGTTTGGGACTTTTCATTTGGCGCGGCACGGAATTGTTTCAAGGCATCGACATCACGGCAATCGGAATATTCGCGGCGGCGGCGCTCATGAGCGTCATCGGCAGCGTGCCGTACTTTTTTGCCCTGCGCAAAGACACCACCACGGAAAACACCTTACTGTGGCAAATCGAACCGGTCATGGCGCTAGTTTTCGCGGCGATACTACTCGGACAAATGATTTCGTTCATGCAAATTATCGCGTTTGTGTTGATTATCGGCGCAACAGTTTTAATAATCCTCGGTTCGGATCGCAAACGATTTCGATTCAGGTTGGATGCGGGATTGTTGGTCTTGGTGTCGTGTGTTTTTTACGTCCTCGCCGACACAATTTTCGTATTTCAGGCGCGGGGGCTGTCAATATGGACAAGTATTTTTTGGGTAATGTTGAGCGGCGTGGTGATAAATTCACTGGCGATACTGATCATAAAAAGTTGGCGGCGCGATTTTAAGGCGTTTTGGAAACAGGATCGACCCAAAAAATTCGCGTCGTTATTTTTCAATGAAACGATTTATTTGATCGGTCGATTCGTCGAACGATTCGGTATGCTCATAATGCCGTTGGCGATTTGGAAAGTTACGGAGAATATTTTGCAATTGATTTTGACATTCATACTTGGTATAGTTTTCACTCTCATCTGGCCGAAATTCGGACGCGAAAAGTTGAGTAAGAAAAATATTTTTCATCACGCCCTCGCCACGGGTCTGGTGACGGTAGCGATTGTGTTGATGGGGTAAGCGGGTGTTGTCAAAACCACAACATATCTAACATAAACTCTATTGACACTCGAGCTGCTACGGAGTTTATAATGTTCATAGCAAGAGAGAATTGCGAGAGAAAAGTTAAAGGGGAGGTTTAGTGTGAGTAAAGCGGCAAAGATATTGGTGTTGGTGATGTTGATCGTTAGCTCATTTTTCGCGTTTGATGCGCACGCGATGGGAAATTATGGTCTGTTGTGGAGTAGGAGTTTCGGCGGGGAGAATAGCGATAGTTTTTATTCAGTTGCGTCAGCTCCCGACGGCGGGTATGTGGCGGTTGGGGCCTCCTATTCATCCGATGGTGATTTGGACGAATTAAATACGGATCAGGGTAGCGCCATCATCGTGAAATATACCCGCGATGGAGTGATCGAGTGGAGCAGAAATTTCGGCGGGAGCGGTTATGACGATAGTTTTTATGCGGCCGCCGCGGCCGCTGATGGTGGGTTTATTGTCGTCGGAGCGTCCAGCTCATCTGACGGTGATTTGGCGGGGCTAAACAAGGGCAGATCCGATGCTATTATCGCAAAATACAGTGCCAGCGGCGCGCTCGAATGGAATAGGAACTTTGGTGGCCGCAGTCACGAGATTTTTTATTCGGTTGCTCCGACATCCGATGGTGGTTATATCGCGGCGGGATATTCCAGTTCGACGGACGGCGATTTGGTCGGGAAGAATAAGGGTAACGGTGATGCGGTCGTGGTTAAATATGACGCCAATGGTACGCTCGAATGGAATAAAAATTTCGGCGGGAACAGGGACGATGTTTTTTATTCGATCGCCACGATCGCAGACGGCGGATATATTGCCGCCGGAACATCATTTTCGACCAACGGAGATTTAGTTGGAGTGAATCAGGGTTGGGGTGATGCTGTTATTGTAAAACTGAGTTCCGATGGCGCGGTCGAATGGAGCAATAATTTCGGCGGTTCTATGGATGACTATTTTCGATCCGTTGTTTCGACACCTGACGGCGGTTACGCGGTGGTTGGTTATTCTGAATCGATCGACGGTGATTTGACGGGATTAGATAGGGGTGATTGTGACGCTATTATCGTGAAATATCGCTCCGATGGGGCGTTGGAATGGAAAAGGAGTTTCGGCGGGGACGGATACGACAGATTCGAATCCGTTGCCTTGATGTCCGATGGCGGTTACGTTGCGGCGGGATATTCTGATTCCGAAAATGGCGATTTAACGGGGTTGAATAAGGGTTACACTGATGCTGTTATTGTGAAGTTTAGTCCCGATGGGACGTTAGAATGGAATAGAAATTTTGGCGGGGGCAACGCCGATAGTTTTTCGTCGATTACGATGGGTTCTGATGGCGGATATGTTGCGGCGGGATGGTCCGACTCATCCGACGGTGATTTGACGGAGTTGAATAGGGGTTACGAGGACGCTATTATTGTTAAGTATCTCGATGTAACAACAGATGCTCATCGGCCAGATGCGCCAATAATCGCGCCGCCGAATACTGGGATATATGGTGCGCGGGTTGATGCACTTGCTATTATTGGCGTCGTTTTGTCTCTCGCTTCGTTAATGTTATACTGTTTGTATGGAAATTTTTTCAAGTGTGATTGCGGACGTTATTAAGCAGTTATTTCAAATTGATGTGGTTGCGGAAATTTCGCGTCCAGAGGCAAAATTCGGTGATTTGGCGACGAATGTGGCGATGAAATTGGCGGGTCAGTTAGGCAAAAATCCTCGCGAAATCGCCGAACAGATCGCGGGCGAGTTGCGCAATAACCCAGATTTCGCAGGCGTTTCGATTGCTGGTCCGGGTTTTATAAATCTCAAAGTGTCCGAAAAGTTTTTGGCGCGAGAATTTGATAAAATGCTGAAAAATCCGGCAGAGTATGGCGCGTCGCAAATGTATGCGGGCAAAACTGTCGTCACGGAATTTTCCGATCCGAATCCGTTTAAGGAGTTGCATGTTGGTCATTTGTATACGACGATCATCGGCGAATCGATTTCGCGCCTGATCGAGGCGGCGGGCGGTGCGGCGCATCGCGTGAACTTTGGCGGCGACGTTGGTTTGCATGTCGGCAAGGCAATGTGGGGTATCGTGCGAACTTTGGATGGCGAGAATCCGGAAAAACTGAACGAGATTTCCGAATCCGACCGCCCGAGTTTTTTGAGCAAATGCTACGTGATGGGTGCGGGTGCGTACGAAAATGACGAAAGCGCAAAAACTGAAATCATCGAATATAACAAAGCCGTTTATGACATTACCGCCACCAATAACCACGAATCGCCGCTCGCGCAAATTTATTGGACGGGACGTGGTTGGTCATACGATTATTTTAAGAATTTTTATCGCGAAATTGGTGTGGAATTTGAAAAATTTTATCCTGAATCAGAAACCGCCAAAATCGGCATGGCGACCGTGCGCGAACAACAAAAACACGGCGTGTACGAAGAATCCGCCGGCGCGATCGTGTTCAACGGCGAAAAATATGGTTTACATACCCGCGTTTTCATTAATGGTCAGGGTTTGCCGACCTATGAAACCAAGGATCTCGGTGTGGCGATGAGTAAATGGCGCGATTATCATCCGGATCAGTCGATTATTATCACGGGCAACGATATTGTTGAATATATGAAAGTTTTAATGAAGAGTATTGAACAGTTTGCGCCGGAAATTTCGAGTACGACGCTGCACATCACGCACAATAACGTGAAACTCGCAGGGTCGGGCAAGATGTCGAGCCGTCTCGGCAAAGTGTTGCGCGCCGTCGACGTCATCGACATGGTCAAATCGACGTATCAGGAAACGCAGGGCAGCATCGATATGATCCAGGTTTTTGGAGCGATCAAGTATACTTTTTTGAAAAATCGCATCGGCGGCGGCGATATTATTTTCGATATGCAGGAATCAGTCAGCACCACCGGTAATTCTGGACCGTATTTGCAATATGCCGCGACGCGCGCTAATTCGATTTTACGGAATTTAGGGGCGAATTTTGCAGATGAGTTTACGGCGGTCGATTTCGATGAATTTGAACGCGCATTATTGGTGAAAATTATGGAATTTTCCGACATAGTTGCGGTTGCGACGAAGGATCTCGCGCCGCATGTGATTTGCACGTATTTGTACGAACTGGCGCAAACTTTCAATCGTTTTTACGAAAATTCCCGCGTCGCGGGCGATCCGCGCGAAAATCTGCGCGCCCGGCTTGTCAAAATTTACGCCGAAATTTTACGCCGCGGGTTGGATATTTTGAGTATGCAGGTGCCGGAGAAAATGTAGAAATTGCACTTTGTCACCCCGAACGTAGCCGAGGGGTCTTTCACTAATGCAAAAAAGATTTCTCGACTGCGCTCGAAATGACACTATTATTTCGGAACATACTGAAAGATTTTCCTCTGTTAAAACAGTTACATACTGAAATTTCCTTGACGTACAAAAATTCACATGATACACTAAATGTAGTGTTTGTGGGCGGCACTGAAACAAAATTAAGTGAGGGGGATAAATGACACGCAAGGGTATTTTTGGTGCAGCGGATGAGAAAAATAGGACAGCGGTCGCGCCAGGAGAGGAAAAAACTGATCAGAGATTGCATTTTGATCCAGTATTTTCGGTATCCGACATTGACCCGTGCGATAATATTGATCAGGAAACTAAACAAACAATTGATCGTATCGTCAAAAAATGCGTTGAACAGGGCCGTGCGGACGGCTATTTTGATTCCGAAAAGAGCGCGCAGGTGTTCGAAAATGAATTGAAATGCTTGCTCGCGCATCGGATTATCGCGTTCGACTCGTCGATATGGCGTAATGTCGGTACGGACAAACCGCAACGTGTTTCGAAACATTTTATTTTGAGCGTCAATGATTCGATTGAATCAATTTATAATTGGTATTTAGAGGAAGCCAAAATCATCAAACGCGGTTCGGACGTGGGTACGAATTTGTCGCGTATTCGCGACAGTCGCGAAGAATTGCCGAACGGTGCGCACGCCTCGGGACCAGTGTCGTTTATGCGCGTGGCGGATGCGGCGGCGAATGTGATTGCGGGCGGTGATGATATGGCGAGTGCGCGAAAAATGGCAGTGCTCGATGTTGATCATCCCGATATTGAATCATTTATTGATCAAAAAAATACCCATAGCGCGGTGCGTGTGTCGGACGAATTTATGAAAGCGGTCGAAATCGGTGCGCCGTTCGCGTTGCGCAGCCGATTGGGCGGTGATATTATCGAAACAATCGATGCGCGCGACATATTTCATAAAATCGCAGAAGCCGCATGGGCGGGCGACAGTCCGAACGTCGTGCAATATGACAGCACGATTAATGCTTGGCACAGTATTCCAAACGACGGTAAAATCACAGCGTCGAGTCCGAATTCGGAATTTATGTCGATTGATAATTCGTCGTGCGTTCATGCGTCGATCGATATCTTGAAATTTTTGAATGATAAAGGAAAATTCGACATCAATAAATTTATCGTGGCGATGGAAATTATTACGGCGGCGCTGGATTTGATACTGACATTTGGTGATTTTTTGATAGAAAAAATCACGATCAACACGCGCAAATATCGTCAACTGGGTCTAAGTTTTTCGAATTTCAACGCGTTATTTGATGCGATCAATTCGCCGTATGACAGCGAGGCGAGCCGCAATATCGCGGCGGCGATTACGTCGCTCATGACGGCGGTGACCTATCGTCGTTCGGCGGAAATCGCGATGTTCGCCGGCGCGTACGAGGGTTACAAGCGCAACGCTATGCCACATACGGCGGTGATTCATAAGCACGCTACTGCTTCGCTTGCAAAGACTGATGAAATTGTGGATAAGGATTGGGGGCTGAATTTAGAAAGTATCATTTTTGCGGCGAATCGCGAATGGGCGAGCGGTTTGGAATTGGGCGCGGACTTTGGTTGGCGCAATTCGCAGGCGTCGTTTATCGTGGCGGGAGTGGTCAATAATGAAACTGACCCGATGGCGCAGATTCGCATGATGGCGGCGGTCCAGCCGTTTCTATCCGGCGCGATTTCCGGAACTATTAAAATGCCGGAATCCGCCACTGTTGAGGATATTGAGAAGGTTTATTTGGAGGCTTGGAAACTGGGATTAAAAGTGGTTAATATTGATCGCGAAAAATCCGAAGTACCGGTCGATGAAATTCAGGGAACTGATTCGGAAAATTCGACCAATGTATGTCGCGTCGTTCGCCGTAAATTACCGAACGTCAGGACGTCGCGGACTTATTCGTATGATGTCGCCGGTGCGAAAGGTTATATTATCGCGGGTTCGTATCCAGACGGTAATTTGGGCGAAATATTCTTAAAATCCGACAAACAAGCTTCGACGGAGGCGGGGTTGATGGAAGCGTTGTCGATCGCGGTGTCGATTGCGTTGCAATATGGCGTGCCGCTCGAGGAATTTACCAAACATTTTATTGATATGCGTTTTGATCCGATGGGTGCGACCGATGATCCGGAGATTCCGACGGCGCAGTCGCTGATCGATTACATTTTCCGCCGTTTGGTGTTGGATTATGATCACACGCCACCTGATTCGTCTGATTGATGGTGGACTTGCATATTTTTTGCAAATCGGTTATACTTAAATGTATCAAATAAGTAGGAGGAGATAAGCCGATGCAACCAACAATTGAGAACCATAATCCGTTTCCGCATCAACCGCAACCGCCGGTCGCGCATGCGCACGTAAAAAAGAAGAAACTCGATTTGGTGCACTATCGGAAGTGGATAATACCGGCAGCGGTCGTGGTTATTGTCGATATGGTCGTGGTACTCGTCCTCATGATCAGCAACACCATGTACTTCGGTTTGAAATCTCCATCCGAAAAAGTCGTCGTGCGCCAAACCGCGTGCGACGCATTGGTTGATGAATATGTCGAAGCAATCGGCAAAGATAACACTGACGAAATGGGCGTTGTAAGGAAATTTGCCAAAAAAGTTCCGCAAACCAGCGCAGCAGAAAGCGACGCGACTTGTCAATACATTAAGTTTATCGGTGCGTTTTATAGTTCAGACGGCGAAAATGCATTAAAACACGCCGAAAAAATTAAGTCGTTGGTAGATGAAGGTTTATATATTGATAACAGATTGCCGGTTTTCAGCAGTGTCGACATGATGACTAGTAGCGCCAAAGCGATATCTAAGGGTGCATATAAAGTTACTCCAACGTCAGGATTGGATAATGGAAACGATTAAAACACCCTTGCACACAAAGAAAGCTATTGGTCTTGTGTTGATATCACTACTGTTTGTGGCAGTATTAATCTGCACTGGCGCAAGTAACGCTAGCGCAGCAGAAATAAGACCTGGCGGACAGCAAAATAATTTAGGGGGTGGTGATTGCGACGTGAACACGATAACCTGCATGGGTCGCGGTCCGTATTTGGCGTACGTGGATCTTTACAATTTAGCTGGGTCTGCAGGACTTGAGGCTGCCGTGAGTTTTCATGAAGCTGGCAACGCATTTGGATATGAGATCTGGTTTGACGGCAGACCTAATAGCACTAGATCCTACAACGCAGCTACTGGCGCAAGAGAATATTGTGTGCAGTCATGGATCGGAAACACTAGTAAAACAACAGTCTCTGTTTTTGGAAATCAATATCCCGGATTGTCGCCGTGGAAACAAGGTTATGGCAGGTTGCAATTTGATCTCAGCAAAGGATGCGATCCTGGTGTTCAATATAGAATATGCGCGGATGTATACGAGCGCTATTACAAGACAGTTGGCGCGATGACACCTCAAGCTCCATCTGGCAACACTGGTGCTATATGGCACGAGGATGGCATCTGCTATTTATGGGACGTCAGTTACTGGGAATTACAACCGTCGGTTCAGATTAAGAGCAAAAACAGCGGTAGTTTATGGAGTAGTACTAACATATATGCAGCACCTGGCGAGGAGGTCGAATGGGAACATGTGGCGAGGGAGACGAAAGGTATTAATTCATCGAGTACTTCGCCCAAATTAAGTTGGGGTTATGGCAACGGAAGTGGCAGCAACTCCACCCTCGGTTCAGGTTTGACGGTTAACGCCTGGGATGTATTCAGAAGAACACATTCGCAAGTAGTACCCTCTAACGCAACGGACGGTACTCAAATTTGTAGTACTACTTGGGTTAATCCATATAGGGAACTAAAGGGTAGTTTCAAGGAATCGGGCAAGGTGTGCGCGATAGTAAAGGCGCAATGGGATATTGAGCTTCAAGCGGTAGTTAAAAACAATAACACCGGCAGCACTGCAACAAGTACTCGCACAACGGTTTCGAATCCGTCGTCCGTGATTGCTCGACCCGGCCATACGGCGACTTGGAGCTATTACGCTAAAAATACTATTGCGAGGACTAATAGAGATATTACTTTCAAATACTGGGCGTTAGGCAGTGCGGCTAATACACAAGGGACACTCAGGGATCTCAATCAATGGTATTCCGGACGCAATCCTGACAGTAATTTCGTTTCGGTTGGTCAGCAAAACTATCGCGCGTTCACACAGGACGATGTCGATCATGACTTTGTCTCGTATTTGCACGCAGAACCTGTTTCGCCAGCCGGACAATACGATATCACTATTCCGATTGGCGTGAGTGTGCCTTATCACTATCCAGGATGCGATGTAGCTGGTAATTGCCAACTACCTGCCTGCCGAGACGGTGGCAGTTGCGTACCAGATTGTACTAATGATGGTAGTTGCCCAGGTCACTCCACAAAAAGCGGCGTAACACCGATCACAGAGGCGACTAAAGCCGCCGTATCATACGGCGAAAATTTCAAGTTTATATACAAGTTAGATAAAACTGGTCCGACAAAAACCCGCGCCATGTCTTATCAGATAAATTATTTTGTACTAACAAAGGATGCTACTATTGATAGCAGTATAAAAGGCGGAACATACGTTCAATCGTACTGGCCAGTAGGATGCGGCGGACGAGGTGTTAGCTACGGGTCTCACATTTTCGCCTGCGATACTAATGTTATGCCAAGCTACTACAACAACACCTGGACTCCATCTAGCGGTGTTGTTCTAACCATAAATGGTTTATATGACATTGCTGGGCTCGAATACAATGGCGCAACTAGCCACCTGGGAGAAGCATCGCTTCCTGATCTTCAGCCCGGACAACAAATTTGTTCCTATATTACTATCAATAACTGGAGTTCATATAACGGATCGATACCATCTACGCGGCTATCGTCCAATATTGCCTGCGTCGAAATCGTCAAACAACCCCAAATGCAGATTCGCGGAGCGGATTCGTATTCGGGGGCAATGTATTGGGGAGAGGACGGCAATTGTATTATTGCGTCACCATCCGGTGGTTGCGTCGAAGCACCCGGTGGCTTTGAATCCTTCCCCACCAGCCAAGAACGCCGCGGCAGCTGGTCGCAATATGGCTTGTTAAGCAACGGCAACACCAAACATTTCGGTTCGGCGGGTTGGACGATGAGTACTCATAATACAAAATACAAAAGTGGTTGCAAACTGCAATTTGCCAACACGACCAGTGCAGGCAATAGTAGCGATTGTGGCGGTATCGCCCCTCC
>Ga0268262_10002559_pt1 | contig 20863 bp, 20 predicted proteins | sample TergutNc150P3_FD_190354 | JGI IMG/M metagenome (GOLD analysis project Ga0268262, IMG submission 190354) | Nasutitermes corniger P3 segment gut microbial community from laboratory colony in Florida, USA - Nc150 P3 (SPAdes) (version 2) | ecosystem: Host-associated > Arthropoda: Insects >... | reverse complement strand
CCAGCCTTCAAGTAATTTCGCTTTCTCTTCGCTGCTGTAGTTCATATCTACCTCCGTTAATTATTATTTACGGAAGTTTATACCGATTTTTCCTTCTGACGGTAGATGTGGTTCTTTTGACGGTTACCGTATCCCTTGTTAGTTATTAGTGGTTAGTGATTAGCAGTTAGGAAAAATTTTATTCCCTATCCGCTATCAACTACCCACTAATTACTAATTTCTCTGTTACTTGCTCTTGCTCATTGCTTCGTCCACGTTGTCCCGCCGCTTACCCTCGTATAAGTTCCTATGCCTCCGCTTGTTGCCAAATACTTGTCTCGCAAGTTGCCGGGGAATGTGGGGGAATCAGATGAACCTGCATTGAAATTGTTTGAAGAAATCGTCCCTTGAAAGGTTACGCTGGTAAGGCTGGTGCAACCGTTAAAAGCCTTCTCCTTAATGCTGCTATGGAAATGGAAAAAATCCATGAAGCGATCATTGATGACTTAAAGGATATTGTGAAAGGAGTCATTGACGAAGCTTTTGAACAAGAGCGAAAAAAACAAAAAAAGGGTAAGTAGAGTGGAAATGACGGCGCATATTACGCTAGTGAGCTTGCCTTCGTACTCCCCTTGTTACCACGCAATAATGCCTAACCTCGAATTGCCAACACGAGCTGCCATGTCCCCCGCCCCCTTGACGATGCAACCTCAATTCAACAAAGCCTCACAAGCAATCTTAGCCGCTTCCTGCTCCGCACTTTTTTTATTCTGCCCAATCCCCGGCCCGTAAACAGTCTCATTCACGCAAACTTCTATCCAAAAAGTGCGCTCATGTTCAGGCCCGGAGCGCTTGATCATCCTGTACTCGGGATAATTATGAAAAAGCCGCTGGCAGTATTCCTGTAACAGCGATTTGTAATCTTTGTGGTAATTTGCGCCCGCTACGCGAAGAATTTCCGGGGAGATACAGCGGCTTACAAATTTAAACGCTTTTTCGTAGCCGGAATCAAGGTAAAGCGCGCCTATGAGAGCTTCCATCGCGTCGGCAAGAAGCGCTTTTTTGTTTCTGCCGCCGGAAAGATCCTCGCCCTTGCCAAGCAGGAGCATTTCATCGATCTTTAAACTCTTTGCAATTTCGGAAAGAATTTTTTCGGAGACGACGACGGCTTTTATCTTCGCAAGTTCGCCTTCGCTTTTTTCGGGAAAATTTTTGTACAGGAGCGTAACGCAAACTGCCCCTAAAATGGAATCGCCTAAAAATTCGAGGCGCTCGTTGTTGAACTTATTGCCTGTCTCGTTGGAAACGGAACGGTGTATAAAAGAAAGGTTTAATAAATCAAGACTTTTAAATTTAAAACCGGCGGCTTTTTGAAAAACCGCCAGTTTTTTCTTTCTCTCCGAACTGAGAATGTACTTATTATTTTTGCTGGGATTTAATAAATTCGTATGCGTCCTTTACGGTTTCAAATTCATTGGCTTTTTCATCCGGAATGTTAATGCTCATTTCTTCTTCTATAGCATAAACTAATTCGTAGGTGTCCAATGAGTCTGCGCCCAGATCCTGACGGAATGACGCTTCCATTGTGATTTTTCCCTCATCAACTTCAAGTTTTTCGGCGATGAGTTTTTTCATTTTTTCAAATAATTCGTCCATTTCTTTCCCCTTAAATTAAACTTTTGAATCCGGAACTATTACCTGCTTACCCCTGTAAAAGCCGCATTTCGGGCAAACCCTGTGCAAAAGGACCTTGTTGCCGCAGCTGCTGCAATCAATCATTGTGGGAGCGGTAAGTTTCATGTTGATGGACTGCCGACGGCGTGTCCTTGCTTTCGACGTTTTATACCTTGGTACTGCCATTTCTAAACCTCTCTGACTCTTCGTGATATTAACAAAAACCGACTTGCTTGTCAAGTTAAAAAAACTATCGGTATTTTTCCTTAATGGCCTTTTCTACAAGGGGAGGGACCATTCCCTTTAAATTGCCTTTAAAAGACGCAACTTCTTTAATCGAAGACGACCTGATGACAAAATATTCGGGGGAAGTTGTCATAAAAAAAGTCTCAATTCCCTCATCAAGCATCTTGTTCATCAAAGAAACCTCAAATTCATAGGAAAAATCCTCCAGCCCGCGCACCCCTCTAAGCATCAATTTAATGCCTTCTTTCCTTAAAAAGTCCACAATAAGGCTGTCGCAGACGGCAACCGACACGTTTTTGCAGTCTTTCGCAAGCTCCCTGATCATATCGGCGCGCTCAACAGCAGAAAAAAGGTAGTTTTTCCTCTTGTTTTCGGCAATTACCACCACAAGTTCGTCAAAAATGGCGGCGGCGCGCCTGATAATGTCCAAATGCCCCGATGTGGGAGGATCAAAGGACCCGGGAAAAGCTGCTTTCAACATAGCTAAAACCATAGCTTAAATTGACATTAATAACAACCTCCCGAATCCGATAAATTTGACAAATTTAATAAAAGTGGTGTATTATAGTAGAAGATGAAAGCAAAAATACCATTGTTTAATATCCCCATTTTGTTTTTAGCGGTATTATGCCTTTTTATTTCATGTAATACAAATAATAAACCCAAGAAAACGGATAAAGAAGAAACACCCCATGGCCAGTCAGGGCAGACAGGGTCTATGAAGATCAGCAAGGCGGAATATGACTCAACCAAGGTAGACGTACAGCATTTTATAGAAGAACTTAACCAGATAATCAGAAAAAAGGACTACAATTCGTGGAAAGCGGCCTTATCAAAGGAATATTTTGCCCAAATTGCTTCTCCCGAAAACTTACAACAAGTATCCGAATTGCCTGCTATGAAAACCCGGGGAATTACGTTAAAATCAGCAGAGGATTACTTTATAAACGTAGTTGTTCCTTCAAGGGCCAACAGCAGGGTGGATGATATCGAATTTATCGGGGAACACAGGGTTAAGGCGTTCACGATAACGACAAACAATTCGGGCGAGGAACTGCGCCTGCGTTTATATGATCTTGAAAAAACCGGAAATATATGGAAAATTATCAATTAAGGAGATATTTATGTTTTCATTAAAACGTTTTTCAATCCTGGTAATTGCGGCGCTTATTGCCGTATCGGCGGTTTCGGCGCAGACGAAATCAGGAAGGGAAATGACAGTCGAGGAATCCTACCTGCAGGAATCAATTGAACTTATGATCATCAGAGAAACCGCGAGAGCGGAATCCAGGGAACAAAAATTGATCGCGTTGGAATATATCAAAGACGCCCTTAGCCGCGGAAATAAAAACGACGAAATCCGCCAGACTCTGGAGTTCCTTTCCAGAGAAGGAAGAATGACTGTAGCGAGGGAAAACGGCCGCGTTACAAATAATTTCCCCGATGTCAGGCGGCAGGCGGCAAAGTACCTTGGGCAGATAGGCACGGAAGAAGCCCAAAGAACGCTCATGGACATTACGCGTATTGAAAACGAACCTATGGTTCTTCAGGAAGCGATAAAGGCCTTAGGCGACATAGGCATTAACGACAACAATGAGACAGTCGCGCACATCGCGTGGATAGTCAGAAAATTTGACAACTTAAATCCCGACAACCTTATGGCAATCGCCACGATTGACGCGTTTGAAAAAATCGCCAAGAAAAACAACGGCCTTAACTCACCCGAGGCAATACAGCTTCTTGTACGCATCTCCGAGGGAAATTACGTTACGCCGGTCAAGGAAAGGGCAAGGCAATTATTGGCGGACTTGCGCTCATACGGTACACCCGGAACCATAAGTAACAAATAAACAGACGGAGCAATGATTTTTGATTTTCTGTTTATTAAACGGAAAAAAGTCTTTGCTCTTATCGGAGAAAGCGGCACAGGCAAGAGTTTTCGCGCAAAGCTTGTAGCTCAAAAATACGGAATAGATCTTATAATTGACGACGGTCTTTTAATAAAGGATAACCGCATTCTGGCGGGACATTCGGCAAAAAAAGAAGTTTCCTTTCTTACGGCGGTAAAGGTCGCCTTATTCGACGATAAAGCGCACAGGGACGAAGTGGCGCGCAGGCTCCAAAGCGAAAAATTCAAGCGCATTCTGGTTTTGGGGACTTCCGAGAAAATGGTGAATAAAATCGCCGCGCGCCTTCAGCTTAACCCCCCGTCAAAAATAATAAAAATCGAGGACATCGCGTCTCAGGAAGAAATAGACAAGGCCATAAGGACAAGGCGGATTGAGGGCAAACACGTTATCCCGGTCCCGTCCATAGAAATAAAAAGAAATTACCCCGGCATTTTTTACGAAGCGATAAAAATTTTTACAAAGCGTCTGGTTCCCGCCGGTTTAGGCCCCGTGCCAATCTTACACGAAAAATCGGTCGTTAGGCCCGAATATTCAAAACGCGGCAAGGTGATAATTTCCGAATCCGCGTTAAGCCAGATGGTGATTCACTGCGTAGACGAGTACAACAAAGAGATCAAGATTAAAAAGATTTTAGTTAAAGACGACAAAATGGGCTACCGTCTTGTTATAACGATAGACGTCCCCTACGGCACCCAACTGGGCGGAAACATCCACAACCTTCAGCAGTACATTATCGAAAACATCGAACGCTACACGGGTATATTAATTGAAGAAGTTAACATAATTATAGATAAAATCACAGAGCAGCAGGCTTAGGTCTTGGTTTGCGTCTTCTTCGGCGTTTTTTCTTGGCGGGGGACGATGGCGCGGCTTCGCCTTCGGCGGTGGGTTTGGGCTTGTCGTGGGGGTAGATTCGTTTTATTGTTATGCCGCGGGCGGATAGGAAGCTTCGCAGGGCGTGTTCCATTTCATAGCGCGGCGGGTTCATGGGCAGGACAAAAGAGCGGGCCGTTTGAAATATTTCCCTGTAGTTTTCAATTACACCCGGCTTCCATTCGCCTATGGTTTCAAGGTAGTCGTAAAAAAGCGAGCCTAAAATTTGGCCCCTGTGGATTTCTTTCCCGTTCAGGGCGGAAAGGGTCTTTAAATAACGCTGCCTGTAATCCTTGTTCTTGCGCATAAGTTTTACCGCTTCCGGCTGAAGGTAGGAGTACAGTCCCATTTTATCCAGCATATCTACGATAAGCGCCGCCTTGTTTGAATGGATAATCTTGAAGATTTCCTCGGTAAGGCGGGACGGCGAAATGGAAGCGAGCAATTTGGACTGCTTTTTTATTTTCAGTTTAAGATTCATAGGCAGGGAGAAACCTGTCATCGCGGCGTATTTTACGGCGCGGATCATTCTTACGGGATCGTCGGTAAAAATTTCTGAAAGGGCGATAAGAGGGACTACCTGCTTTTTCTTTATGTCTTCCATGCCGCCGACATAATCCACCACTATCTGCTGTTCGGGATCATAAAACAGGGCGTTCATTGTAAAATCGCGGCGGAACACGTCTTCGTCTATTCTTCCGAACGTATTGCTTGTATTTCCGTCTTTCAGGGAACGGAAAGTTGCGACTTCAAATATTTTCTCCCCAAAATAAATATGCACAAGGCGGAAACGCCTGCCGATAATTCTGGAATTGCGGAATATTTTTTTTATCCGCGTGGGGGTTGCGGCGCTTACTATGTCAAAATCCTTAGGCTTTTTTCCAAGTATCAAATCGCGCACCGCGCCGCCGACTATGTATGAATCGTAGCCTGAGTTTTTAAGTCTTTTTACAATGCCCACGGCTTCGCTGTCGACATCGGCGAAATTTATGCCGTGCTCGTCTTTGGTATAAATGGCGGCTTTTTTTTCATGTTTGCCGTTTTCCGCGACGGAATATCTGTATCTCATTCAAAATGTTTTTTTAACCATGAAAGAAGGTTGTTCATAACCTCTTCGCGGTTAATTTCGTTTAGCGTTTCATGCCTTGCGCCCTGATACAGCGCAAACTCAAGATCAACGATCCCCAAATTGCGGTAAGCGTTAACAAGGGCGGTTGGGCTCGCGCCCATGTCGCCGACAGGATCGTCGCTTCCCGCAAATATATACACAGGCAAATTACGGTTAATTTTCGCCATTTCTTCGCCGTGGTGAATATGATATATCAACTTCGCAAGCTCCCTGTAAAAACCCGTGGAACACAGCATGCCGCTGAAAGGATCGGCTATGTATTTATCCACTTCGTTTTCATCGCGGGAAATCCAGTCAAAGGAAGTGCGGTTTGGTTTGAACGGTTTATTGTACGGCCCGTCCGCCATCGCTTTGGCAATATTTGAACCTTTGCGCTGTCCCCTTACCGCGGCTAAAAAAGTTAAAACGGGAATTCCCGCTTTAAAAATTAAATTGCTGGCGGCAGGCCCCTTCGTTCCGGAAAGGATACAGCCGTTTATTAACAGATTGCCGGAATATTCTTCTATATAATCCTGAACAAGAAAAGAACCCCACGAATGTCCAAGAAGGAAAAGCGGCGCGTTTACCGTTTTTTTTATTTCTGTATTTATAGCGTGAATATCTTTTTTAATAGGAACAAAACCGGCGCCGTCCCCGCAATGCCCCAGCAGCCCTCCCCTGTCGGGCTTGTTAACGCTAAGATCGGCGGTTTTGCCGTGCCCGCGCTGATCCGCCGCCCAAACTTCTATTCCCTGCGCGGTTAATTTTTCGGCGAGTCTTTTGTAACGCAGGGCGTGTTCCGCCATGCCGTGTACTATGTGCAGGGCCGCCTTAGCCGGCTGCTCAGGCGTCCAGCGGTAAAGAAAAAGCCTGGTCCCGTCGTGGCTTTCAAAAAAAGATTCATTTTGAACCATAATATAATTGTAATGATGATAAAGCTTTTTGGCAATGGAAAAAAGTCTGCGTGACTTTTCTCAATAAACAAACTAACATCAAAAACATGGAAACAGGCTCTGTCTATAAATTGAAGCTTGAAAGCATAGCGCCGGGCGGAGACGCGCTTGGCCGTTTTGACGGGAAACCTGTCTTTGTCAAAGGAGGCGCTCCCGACGAGACTGTCTGCTGCCGCGTTGTCGAGGAACGCAAGACATGGGCAAGGGCGGAAATTCTTGAGATTACGGAACCGTCGCCCGCGCGTATAGAAAGGACCTGCCAATTTTACGGAAAATGCGGAGGCTGTAATCTTCAGCATATTGAGTATGAAGCCCAGCTAAAAGTAAAAGTAAATATAATAAAAGAAACATTACGCAGAATAGGCGGATTTGTCCCGCCCGAACTCGAAATTTTTACCGGCTCACAATGGGAGTACCGTAACAGGATGCAGTTTCACTGTGTAAGGCCGGAAAGCGGCGAAAAATTTAACTTTGGATTAAAGGGCGATAAGGGGGAAATAATCAAGGTTACGGACTGCCCTGTCGCGGTACCGGGGATTAGGGAACTTTTGCGGAAAAAAGAAACTTTCCAACTGCCGCCCGAAAAAGACAGGTTTACGGTTTTTTCCAAAGACGATGTGCTGTTAAGCGAAGGCGGCCGGCAGAGGGGAAAAATTAATCTTCTTGAAAAAAACATCCTTCTTGACGCGGGTATATTTTTTCAGAGCAACTGTTCCGTTCTGGAAAAACTTATTTTGGAATTGCAAAAAATCGCCGAAGGCGCTCCGAAAAATCTGCCTATGGCTGACCTTTACTGCGGCGTAGGATTATTCGCCGTGTTTTTGGGCGGCATGTTTCCAAAGATTATTCTCGCGGAAGAAAACAAATCCGCCGTCTCCCTTGCGCGGGAAAACCTAAGAGGAGCCGACGCGGAATTTTTCGCCCTGCGCGACACAGACTGGCCGCGCGCCCTATTGCGCCGCAAAGACAGCCTCGGCTTTGCCGTAGTTGACCCGCCAAGAACGGGACTCGCTCCAAAACTTGCGGCAGCTCTGGCGCAAGACGGCCCGCCCGTCCTCGCCTACGTCTCCTGCGACCCCGCAGCCTTAGCCCGCGATTCAAAAGCTCTATGCAACGCCTACAAATTACAAAGACTGGCCTTCTTTGACTTCTACCCGCAAACTTCGCACATAGAAAGCTTGGCGGTGTTTGAAAAAAATAAAAAATAGGAGAAGACATCACACAAAGGCACAAAGAGCACAAAGAAGAATTTAGAGGGTGTTGTCCGTAAGCTTATCATGAGGTTCAAGCCTAGCTTGCTTACAACAACCCTTTCTTTCTTCTTCGTGATCTTTGTGTTCTTTGTGCCTTTGTGTGAAATTCTTCGGAAAATTATTCTTTTTCCGCTACCGGGGTAAACCATTCCATTTGGCAGTAGTTTCCGTCACATTGTTTTGCGTCTATTCTTTCAAAATATGTTTTGTCCCTTAACAAGGAATATTTCGCGTTTTTATCATTCATGTATTTTTGGATTGCGCCGTACATCTTGTTAGCTATTTCCCTGTTAATGTCGTAATAATGATGCTGCCCTATATAACGGAAACGGGCGCACATTGACGTATTGAATGTCGTGCCGCTGAATCCGGGCGGAATGTCGGATAAATTCCGCACCTGCACCGAAGGCAAATATTCAGAATACTTTTTTACATGGTTAATTTTATGGGTAAAACCTATATAAACATCGGGATTTATTACTTTCTTAATACGGCGGCGCTCATTTTCCCAAAAGAGTTTCCCCGCGTTTGGAGCTTTTTTAAGGGATATTTCAAAAGGTATCTGATGCGGTTTTCCGATTAAGTGAAACCGCGGAACCATTACAAATTCAGGGCCAAAGAAGGCGTTATCGTTAATTTTATTTTCATCGAAAAGATGCAAAGGCGGCTGTATTTTTATAATTTGCCCCGACTTGCGCAAGCTGCCCGGAGATATGCCGAATTCACGCCTGAAAGACCTGCTGTACGATTGTTCATAACCAAAGCCGTATTCAAACGCGATATCAATAATATTTGTATCCGTATGCAGCAGATCTCTAAGGCTTTCGGACAGAATGCGGGAACGTATATATCCGGAGATAGTCCTATTAAACGCAAAACTGAACAACCTTCGCAAATGAATTTCCGAAAGTTCGTATTTTTCCGAAAGAGTAAAAGCGTCAATATTATTTTTGACGCCGTCCTCAATATCGAGCAATATATTTTCGAGTAGAATATACGGTTTCATTATTTTATTACCTGTAGTATACTCGAATTAATGTACTCTTTCAAGAAAAGATGCGCGATCTTTTTTCTTCTCGCAATGACCATTACAACTATTTCCGTTTTTGCCCAGGAGACTAACACGGAGCGCAGTCAGGGGCTTTATACGGGGTCGCCGGCATGGCGGCAGGTGATGGGCGGGGCGGTTTTGTCGCTGCCAAGCGTGCAGGTGCAGTCCGCGGTAGTGGCGCTGGACGGCGGGAATATCAGGGCGTACTCTACGGCGGGAAATCCGCTGTGGAACTATTCGGCAAGGGGCAGGATCAGCGCGTATGTTACGCGATCACGGGAAGGCACGTCTTATTTTTCAAGGACAAACGGCATATTAATAGCGGTTAACCGCGTTGGGCGGGAACTCTGGCGGCGCAATATAGAAAGCCCTATTTGCGCGAGGATAATACCCGGATGGGACGGAAGGCTTTTTATTCCCGTTGAGCAAAAGATTTTATGTTATACGGCGTCCGGCAATCCGCTGTGGACCGTAAATTATGAAGCGCCCATCTCGGTCGCGCCGAGACTGGATCACGGAGGAGGGATAATTTTCGCGCTGGAAAACAATCAGGTCTGCCGCGTCAACCCTTTTGGGGACATCAGGATATGGGCGCTTTCCGACACGCCTGCCGCTTTAATCCCCCTTGAGCAGAACCAGCAGGTGCTGGTGTTGTACAAGGACGGTTCCATGAGCATGCTGGGCCAGTCGGACGACTGGTTCTTTTCCGCCCAGGGAGAGGTTCACCCTTCGCTTCTGCCTAAGCTTCCCGGAAACCCCAAAGCCGCGGCAAGCAGGGGGAACAAAATCGCGGTAATTCTTGACGACGGCGCGGCGATTCTTTTTACGCTTGAGCCCCCGTCCGGCAAGCCTGCCGGAACCCTGACTAACGAAAACGGGATAATCTGGAAGGGCGACAGCCACATAAGGGAATTTATAAGAAGAGGCGGAAGACCTGAGCCGGAAGCGGAAATTATCTATGACGACAGGGGCGTTTATATACTGAGCAAAAACGGCGCTACGGGTTTTTCTCACGAAGGGAAAAGGATCTGGTATACATTACTGCAAAACACGGCCGCCATACCCGCCTTTGGAAACGACGGCGTGCTTTATTCAGGCGGGAAAGACTGGATACTCTACGCTTATAAAATAGAAGACCAGGTCCTGCACGAAAAATCCAGCCTTTTCGGGCCGCTTCCGGAAGGGTCTTACGGGACGGGAACCCCGAATCCGGCCTTTATTAAGGACTTTCCGCTTAATGAATATGAATTAAAATACAGACTTGATCAGATTAAAACAGGCGTAAAAAACGGCAAGGTTGGGGCAAACGAGATCGCCTGGGTATCTACGCTTATGACTGTCGCCGCCGGGGACTTCCATATTCAGCATAAAATGGACGCCCTCCAAATGCTCGGCCTTCTGGGCTCGCAGGAGACCATATCGTGGCTGGCAAACTTTTTCCGAAAAGAGACGGAGCCGACCGTAAAATCCGCGGCGGCAAAGGCTATAGGGGACATAGGCGTTGACCACGAGGGAACCGCGATTCAATTATTCCTCTTTTTGCTTAGCGCGGGCAGTATCAGGGACGAACAGGTATTATTCGCCGTTACACAGGCTACGGGCGCCCTTTGCCGCTTTTCAGGCCCCCCTTTAAGCGAAACAGGCGTAAAAATACTGAATTTGCTTTCCGCCAAGACCCAGCCTCCCATAGTGAGAAGACAGGCTGAAAAAGAACTTTTATCATTAAAATAATTGTACTATACCTTTATATAAATATAGTTTATAATAAAGTATTAGGAGTATTATCATGCAAAAATATCGGTTATTAACACTAATTATCATTTTTGCGGGAATTGCCGCAGCGGGTTACGCACAGCAGGTAGATCAGAACGAGCTTCAGAAGGATCTTCCTCCTGTCGTCTTTATTAACTATGTCGGTCCTTATGCCAAAATAGACACAAAGGAAGAAATCCGCCAGTTGGGCGTGGTATTAGGGCGTCAGGTATTTTCCGGCGAGGGAAACCAGGCTAAGACTATAGCCGCGATGTCCGCCGAACAGAAACGGGCATATTCGTACAAGATAGAGGCCGGCGCTAAAGGACGGTACTTTGTCATTCACTGCGTATCGGGACCGGAAACCGAAAAAATTGACGCTGACATTTTCGGCCTTGGCGTAGACACGGGCGTGGATCATGTAAGGAACCTGCGCACTATTATTCAGGGTTATCTGCAGAACGCGTACAGCTACAATGAAAAAGACGCGGCGCTCTTAGCCGAGTACATTACCATTTATAACGCCGTTTACCGCGGCAGTTGGGATTATTTTTCCGGGCGTTACAAAGCGCAGGTAATAGGAAACCTTGATAAAAGCAAAGCCGGACTTTCGATTCGTTATGACGAATGGCCCGGAAGAACCATGATGCTGATTCCGCTTGGACCGGGCGGTTTAAGCGCGATTGACACATCCGTCATTTCCGACAAACGTGTCGTGGAAGAACTGCGGAAAGAAGACGACAAAGGAATTCCTCAGCGTCAGGACATGGTAAACCTTAAAGAAAGGGAATCCGATCAAGCCGACAAGAAAGCTCAGGCCATACGTCAGGAAGTTAAGAGAGATGAAAACAAGAACGCCCAGGAAAAGCAGAATATAGAGAAGGAAAGGCAGCAAACAAAGAGTGATCAGGCGGCCGGAAAAATCACGCCGGATCAAGCCCAGCAAAAACAACAGGAACTTGATAAGAGGGAACAGGCGGCTGATCAAAAAGACAAGGAAATTGCCGGAAAAAAAGAAGAAGCCCAAAAACTTGAAGACCTTGCGGGAAAGAAAGCCGATGAAGCCCAGCAGGAACGCCAGGATATCTCAAAAGATCTGCAGGCCGCCATTCCGCAGCCCGCCGACGGAGTTATCGGCGTAATGATTTCCAGAGACACCCCGACGCCAATGGGTAACCTTGTCCGTATTAACACAGCCGGAAGCGAAACAAAACGCTCTCCGCTTGATTCTGTCCATACAAGGACGCTTACTTTCGTAGGCGGAAAAATCCTCGCCATTGCCGGTGAAAACAAAGGAAGCGGCGCAGTACGCCTTGTAGAAATAGATCAGACTAGTCTTGAAATAGCAAAACAGGGCGATGACGATATTCAGACAGGAACCCTTATATGGATAAACGCGACCGATCTTTACGCGATTACCGTCGATCTTAAAACCAGTAATTGTTACATGGGACGTTTTGACACAAACCTCGCGTTAAAGGCAAAATCCGCCGCAAGAGTACATCCTAGCGCGTCGCTGACAATTCAACAGGGAAAGCTTCTTACTCAGGATGAAAACGGGTCGGCAATAATACTGGATCCGGCGGATTTGTCGAAGAAGTCTGTGGATTCAATCTCCAACAAATGAAAGTAAACGACATCTGACCGTAGGTCAGACGTCGTTTACTTTCACGATAAGCGACATTAAAACGTCGCTTATCTTAGCGGTTTACGGGGCGCTTTGCGCCCCTACATCTGACCACTTATGTGGTCAGACGTCGTAAACCGCCATTAGAATACGGCATTAGCGTTCGCCATTAGCGTTTTACATTAGCGTACTTCAATTAGCGTTCTATATTAGCGTTTTACAATTAGCGGTTTACATTTTTATTTACTGTAGATGTGATCAAGGCCGTGGAGGAGTTCCTCGGCTTTTTCTTTGCAGCTGCCGCAGACTGTGCCTATTTTGGTCGCTTGCTGGAGCTGCTCCCAGGTGCGGGCGCCGTTTTGGAAGGCATTTTCTATGTCTTTGTCCGTAATGCCGAGGCAATGACAGATAACGCTGGTTTCTTCTTTTAACATTCCCTTTCTGCCGGTTTTTTCAAGGTAGTCGTCTATCGCGGCGCGAAGGGCTTTGTCGCCCAAAACCGAGCAGTGTATCTTAAAACTTGGAAGGCCGCCCAGTTTCTCTACTAGGTCTTCCGGTTTTATTTTATAGGCGTCTTCTATTTTCATTCCCTTAATAGTTTCGGAAAGCATGCTGGTAGAGGCGATTGCGCTGGCGCAGCCGTAGGTTTTCCAGCGGACGTCTGTTATTACATCGTCTTTTATTTTTAGGAGCATCAGCATTTGGTCGCCGCACTTAATGTTTCCCGTCTGGCCCTTGGCGTCCGGAACAAAATCCGGCTCTTCGCCCATAAGCACATTGCGCGGGTTTGTAAAATGTTCTTTAACGGTATCCGAATATATCCAGTCTGCCATAACTCGAACCTTTGGTTCGCCTCCTGTTATACTGTCAATGTCGACATTGCCCGTAACCGCGCGATAATGGGCGGCACTGTTTCAATTATATAATCAATATCCTCTTCTGTAATCCCCCACCCCAGACTGAACCGGATAGAACCGTGCGCAAGCTCGGGCTCAAGCCCTGTCGCCATAAGCACGTGGGACGGCTCAAGGCTGCCTGACGCGCAGGCGGAGCCGGTAGACGCCTCTATGCCCTGCATGTCCATGGAGAGCAGAATAGACTCGCCCTCCGCGCCGGGGAAAGAGACATTGAGCGTATTGGGCAGGACATCCTTTAAGTGGCCGTTTATCCTGATGTTGGGAACTTTCTCCAAAAGCCCCTTGCGCAATTTGTCGCGAAGGGAGGAAATTTCTTTGCCGTATTGGGTGATTTCGGCGGCGGCAATTTCCGCTGCTTTTCCAAAACCCATGATGGCGGGGCTGTTGTAAGTTCCCGCCCTAAGACCGTCTTCCTGATGGCCGCCGTGAATCAGCGGGAACAAGGGCGCGGCTTTTTTTACATATAAGGCGCCCACGCCTTTGGGCCCGTAAATCTTATGCGCGGACATGGTAAGGTAATCTACCCCGATTTCTTTTACATCCAGCGGCATTTTTCCTATTGCCTGCACTGCGTCCGTGTGCATAAAAGCGCCGGCGTTTTTTACCATGGCGGTTATCTCTTTAATATCCTGCACGGTGCCTATTTCGTTGTTAGCCGTCATTATAGACACAAAAAGAGTTTTATCGTTAAGGGCCGCCTTTAACTCGTCCATTTTGAGTTTTCCGTATTCGTCCACGGGCAGAATTTTTACGGTAAAGCCGTCTTTTTTAAGGCTTAACGCGGAGTTTAAAACGCAGGGGTGTTCAATGGCGGAAATAATAAATTCATTGCGGGTATTGTCCTTTGCCAGAATACGCATGGTTTGGAACACCGTATTGTTGGATTCGGAGCCGCCTGATGTAAAAATAACCGTTCCGTCTGTTGCTCCAATGAGTGAAGCCACAGCTTTACGCGCCTGCTCTACTCCGGCGCGGGCCGCCCTGCCCGATCCGTGCATGCTGGAGGCGTTTCCGTAGACTTCCATGGTTTCTATCATGGCGGCTTTTATTTCCGGCCTTAGGGGGGTGGTGGCGTTATAATCTATGTAGATGGTTCTTTTTTCGCTCATTAATATTTATTTTAACAAATTTATTATTTATGTCAATTAACCCTTTTTATAATACCCAAGCATAATTTTCACAGGTATACTGCCTTTTACCTCAAATGGCCCCGCGGCGGGTTTCGCGGATCGCTGAGCGCCTGTAAAGTCTTTGTCCAAAATAAAAGGCGCGCCGTCTTTTTCTTCATAGAGCATCTCTGTATGGTGATTTTTTCCAAGCTTTTCGGTTGTAATAATTTCGCTCGTAGGACAACGAAGCTGAGAAGGGTTGGCAATTGTTACCGTAACCTTTGATTCAGCGGAATCTATCTCAAATTCCACGCCGCACTCGCGAATCACCACGGGATCAGGCTCTTTAATACAGGGCTTCGCGCCTTTCAAATACACGTTGTGTTTAATGTAAACAGGAAGGAAACCGGCGTCGAATTTTCCGCCGAATTGTTTGCCGGGAACAGGAAGCCACGGGGCGGGATCGTTTTCGCCGGGATAATCATCGTACTGGCCTGTCCCTAAAGGCTTGCGGATGTATGTCGGCATGTTGGCGAGCGCGTCGGGGGAAAGCGGAAGGTCGGCGACAGGAGCGTCAGACCAGATGCCGACAGACTCGTTCGGCAAATCAACATCCTTGTCGCCTATGAAAAGATTGTTGTAAAAGCGGACGTCTCCGCCGGAAATGGTCATCACTCCCATTATCTCTGTCTCATGGGGAAAGTGGTATGGCGTGTAACGGTGCATTTCCGGGATGGTACAGAGTTTGCCGGCAAAAAGATTGTGAACAAAAGCGCCGCCCTGGGACATCTCCCTGTAACTTACGGGAGAAAGGAAAAGATTGTGATCGGCAAGATACGGACCGTGGCTTACCTCGACAAAGAAATCTTCCTGAGCGTTGTTCCAGAAAATATTTCGCGTAACATGGGTTCCCTGCGCCTGCCAGTCCAGCCATAATCCCCTGTTACAGTCATGTATGACATTTTCCCGTATTGTGGTGTCAATGGCGGCGTGTAACTTTATGCCGCCTGTTTCCGCGCCCTGAAACTGGCGCTTGTGCTGAATACGGTAGATATGGTTGTTTTCTATCAAACTGAAAACCGCTCCCAAATGACCTACTACCCCGGCCTGCTCGCAGTCAAAAATAGTGTTGTTACGCACTATGTGGCTGCCTATGGTCTCCTTGTTCCAATTGCCCTTTGCCGCGCGAAAAATAACTTCCCTTTCCCGCTGTGTTCCCTGCTTAAACATAAGCCTGTACCATTCATTTTGGCCCGTGCTTATTTCCTTCCCCAAACTTATCCCGCAGCATTTTGAATCGCTTATGATATTGTCCTCGATAACCCAACCTTTAGACCAATGAGGCCCGATAAGCCCTGTCTGCAAAGCAGTGGGAGGCGCCCAGTTTGTCGCCGCCTGCTTAAGTGTGAATCCCTTAACGGTTATGTAATTGATCAGATTTTTTTCAGGCCAGAAAACAAAGGGGCGGACATTAATTTCGACATTGCCGTTACGCGGATCCTCGCCGTGGAAATTCGCCCAAATGATGGTATCCTTATCGTCCGCCGCACAGAACCATGTGTGTGTTGACCATGCTTTATCCATGGACGTTTCACATTCAACGGGATTCATCACACCGTCAAGGAGTACGGATTCGTACATGGATTTTCCGTTCAGGTAGACTTCGCCTGTATGAAAAACTTTATCCATGGTAAAAAGCCAGTCGCCGAAAATAACTTCTTTGTAGGGATTATATGAGCCGAAAAAAGAATTGGGGAGAACCGTCTTCCAGACGGTACCGCCTACATTTTCCCAGTCTTTGATAATTTCCGCGCCGGTAATGGTTACCGCTTCTCCGGGCGCGGCCTGGTAAACAATGCGCTTGTCTTCCGTTCCGCCTCTTACCGGGTTAACCCACTCGCGGTAAACGCCTTCATGCACGGTAATTGTATCGCCTGCTTGCGCCGTTTGGGCGGCTTTTGAAATTGTCTTAAAAGGGGACTGCTCCGAGCCGGAATTTTGATCGTTTCCGTTAATCCTGACGTGATATTCCATAGTAATGTAACCTCCCAATTAATCCTTTTTATGTTTATAAATAAATGTTATGATATAAGTATGATAATTCTTTTTAAAGAATAAAACAATAATTATTAAAAAGGAATTTATATGCGGTTTGTTTTTTCGGGATTTGGCATAGTTGTATACACCGCCCTCTGCGCGTACATCGGGGCGCGTATTTTTACGTTAGTCCGCTTTTTTTTCCCGTTGGCAAAAGCCCCCGTCTATTGGGTTGTATTCATCCCGCTGTGTTACGCTTTTGTGTTTGTCAGCTTTATGCGGGTACCGCGTTTGCACTTATTTGAGCGCGTCGGCTCGTACTGGATGGCGGTTTTTATATACCTCATGGTGTTGCTGCCCTTGTTTGATCTTCTGCGTCTGGGGCTTTTCCTGTTTCACCGTAACATTTTAACCCCGCGCTTTACCGCATTTGGCATAGGGGCGGCGCTCTGCCTGTGTTTCATCATCATTGTTTATGGAGCTTTCCACGCCAACTCAATTCGTACCGTACAATACGCCGTACGCCTTGCCGGACAGGGAGAAGGCTTTCGCGCCGCGTTAATCTCTGACCTGCACATAGGCTCTGGCGTAGGAAAAAAGCACATAACAAAAGTTGTTAATGTTATTAACCGGGCGGAGCCGGATATTGTTTTCATCGCGGGGGATATTTTTGACGGGAATCTTGGAACAGTAAGGGATATGCCCGGCATAGCGGAGGAACTCAAGCGTATACGAGCGCCGCTGGGAATCTACGCCTGTCTTGGTAACCACGATGTTGACCGCATGTCTTTTTCCGGCAACAGCACGGAGCGTATTGAGGCTTTTTTACGGGAAGCGGGAATAACTTTATTGCTGGATGAAGCCGCGGCAATAGGGAATATGTACATTGCCGGCAGGAGAGACGCCCGGCCTATAGGCATGAACGCGAAACGGAAAACCGCCGCCGAACTGTGCGCCGCTATTTCTGACAGCACTGCTTCTGCGAACAATGAAACGCCTCGTACCCTTATCGTTCTGGATCACCAGCCGACGCAGTTTGACAAAATCGAAGCGGCAGGCGCGGACTTGGTACTGAGCGGCCATACGCACCGGGGTCAGCTTTTCCCCGCTAACCTGATAACTAAAATCATGTACCGCAAATTGGGAAGCACTCATTACGGCTACTGGCGGGGCAATACCTTACAGGCGGTAATTACTTCCGGCGCGGGGTACTGGGGACCGCCGCTTCGGGTTGCCACTAACAACGAAGTCGCGGTTATTGATATAACGTTTGGGAAGTTGAATAAATAGCAAAATCTTGGATAAATAAGAAAATTCTGCTATAATAAAAAACTGGTATGTTATAGTTTAATATGCGTGTACGTTAACGCAAAATTTAAGCTTTAAGGAGAAAATATTGAAAACTAACTTTTCTATTTACCTGCCTATAATAGCGGTTCTGGTTGTAGTTGTGTGCGTGTGTATATTTACCGCATGCAAGGATAAAGAAGAAGACGCTGTTTCTTATGCCGCGCCTTCCGGGTTTGACAAGAAAAAAACCGGAAATACCTACGGGACATTAACAGAAAAATCGTATTCATCTACGACAACGGGCGCGACGCGAAAGTGTTATGTTTATACGCCGCCGGGATATGATCCAAATTTAACGTACCCGGTAATGTATTTACTGCATGGAATCGGCGGAACTCACACCGAGTGGCTGGGCGGTAATCCAAATGAAATACTGAGCAACCTTATTAACGCCGGTGAAGCGAAACCCATGATAGTGGTTATGCCGAATGTACGGGCGATGAACCCTGATAATGTTCCGTCTGATGTTTACGGATCGGCGAATGTCACTGCTTTTAATAATTTCATCAATGATTTAAAGAATGATCTTATGCCGTTTATTAATAATAATTATCACGTTTCAAATGAACGAAATAAAAGCGCCATCGCAGGATTGTCTATGGGCGGCATGGAATCTCTTTATATAGGCGTTTCCATGCCTGAAACATTCGGGTTTATCGGCGCTTTTTCCGCCGCTCCCGGTTTACCGCTTCAATCAGCTCAAATGAAACTTCCGGACGGATATAAAAACAACACATTTATAATGATATGCTGCGCTTTAGATGATGGTTTGATCTCTTTTTCTCAAAATTACAATCAATCCCTTACAGATAATGGAGTACAAACTACATATTATACTCTTACCAGCGGCGGTCATGGTTTTGATGTCTGGAAAAACGGATTGTACAACTTCGCAAAGAGGATTTTCTAAGGAGGAAAATAATGAGAAAAAAACACATAACACTATTACTGTTAATTCTTTTTTTATTTTTCGGCTGCAAGGATTTGAACGACAAGAAAGACAGCGAAGGTGAGAATATTTCCGTTCTTCCTCCTATGAAGGATAATTTTAATGGGAAATTCATGCTTGGAAATATTTTTAATCCCTCCGACGTATCATCATCAGGGGTAACTAATAAGGCGCTTACCCGCCATTATAATGTGCTTACAGCGGAAAATAACATGAAACCGAATCAGCTTTCAACCGGAAAAGGCTCTTATAATTTTACAACCGCGGATCGCATGGTAAATGCCGCTATAGCGTCCGGCTTTAAAGTCGTAGGACACACTCTTCTTTGGCACAGCCAGATTCCGCAATGGCAACAGGATGTCACTTCCGCGACCGCGTTGGCAGATATGAAAAAATATATTACAGATGTAGTAGGACATTTTAAGGGAAAAATATATTCATGGGACGTACTTAACGAAGCCTTTCCCGACAGCGGTTTAAACGCGGGTTCAGACTGGAAAAAAGTAATGCGTTCCACTAATCCATGGTATAAAGCGTTAGGAGCGGATTTTGTTTACGAGGGATTCCTTGCCGCCCGTTTGGCTGACCCTGACGCAATCCTGTATTATAACGACTACAATACCGATCAAACCGGCAGAGCGACAATGATCCGCGATATGGTGCGCGATGTGAATCAAAAATATTTGGCTTCCGGCGATAAACCGGCGGGTGAGCCCGCAGGCAGACTGCTTATCGAAGGAATTGGGATGCAGGAACATCACAATACAGGCGTGTCGGCTAACGCGATAAGAAACGCGTTGAACCTTTTTAAGCCGTTGGGAGTAAAAATATCTGTAAGCGAGCTTGATGTTTTAATAGTAACTTATCAGGAGTTTGCGCCTTACGGTCAAGGAACCGACAAACAAAATTCAATTACAGGCGCTACAAAAACTAACGGATTAAAGAAACAGGCGGAACTTTACGGACAATACTTCAAAGTATATCTGGAATTCAGCGACATCATAGAGCGCGTGTCATTTTGGGGCGTCACTGACGATAAAAGCTGGCGATCCGCCGCGCTGCCCTTGTTATTTAATCCAAAAGGAAACGCTAAGGAAGCGTACTTCAGCGTGTTTGGAGAAACCAAGTAACCTGTAAACAGAAACTAATAAAAATGAGGTTGCAGTTAGCATGAAAAATAAAGGTTATAATCCGTATCTGCCTTCATGGGAATACATTCCCGACGGAGAACCGTATGTTTTTAACGGCAGAGTATATATATACGGCTCGCATGATAAATTTAACGGTCCTGTTTATTGCCCTAACGACTATGTGTGCTGGTCAGCGCCCGAAGACGATTTAAGCGACTGGCGTTATGAGGGAGTGATATATCCAAAAACCAACGACCCCTTTAATAAAGACGGACGTATGTGCCTTTACGCGCCGGATGTTACGCTTGGACCTGACGGCCGGTACTATTTGTTTTATGTGCTTGATAAGGTAAATGTCGTGTCCGTGGCGGTTTGTGACTCTCCCGCCGGAGAATTTAAATTCCACGGCTATGTACATTATCCCGACGGAACAAAGCTAGGCGAGCGGAAAGGAGACCAGCCGCAGTTTGATCCGGGCGTTTTAACGGAAGGCGATAAAACATATCTCTTTACGGGCTTTTGCGGGCGCGATGATAAGACCAGAATAGGCGCTACAGCGGTAACTTTGGGACCCGATATGCTCACCGTTCTTGATGAGCCTGTTCTTATCACTCCCGGAGTGCATAACAGCAAGGGCACAAGTTTTAAAGGCTATGAATTTTTTGAAGCTCCGTCCGTAAGAAAACACGGCGATACTTATTATTTTATCTATTCATCAATTGCATCTAACGAGCTTTGTTACGCGACCAGCAAAAATCCCCTAAAAGATTATGTTTACGGCGGCGTTATCATCAGCAACGCCGACATGCATATAAGCACATATAAACCCGCCGATAAACCTATGGGCTGCGGAGGCAATAATCACGGAAGCATAATCGAAATAAAAGGGAAATGGTATATTTTTTATCACAGGCATACCAACGGAAACGAATTCAGCCGCCAGGA
>Ga0268262_10002558_pt1 | contig 20869 bp, 16 predicted proteins | sample TergutNc150P3_FD_190354 | JGI IMG/M metagenome (GOLD analysis project Ga0268262, IMG submission 190354) | Nasutitermes corniger P3 segment gut microbial community from laboratory colony in Florida, USA - Nc150 P3 (SPAdes) (version 2) | ecosystem: Host-associated > Arthropoda: Insects >... | reverse complement strand
TTGCCTTTTCCGGCGGGTTTGAACATAGCCACTATGGTTACTTGCGATCTGCCGGCGTTATTCCCGTTGTCGTTATTTCCCATGACGTAAGTCGCGCCCGTGGCGCCGCCGGACGGTTGCGCGCCGGCCCAGCCTGTAAATTCGTACTCGTCTTTATATTTCTCTTTGGGGGCCGCGCTCAGCACGACCAGATCGCCGACGGCGTATGTCGGCCCGGCGGGAAGATTGTAGGTTACGTCTCCGACATCGGCCGGGGCGGCGGCGGCCGTCAGCGTGTAACCGCCGCACGGCGTGCCCGACGGGACTACGGATCCGTCCGAGCACCTCGTGCCGACGCGCCCGTTTTGATCGCACCCGCTTGTCAGCGGATTGTACCGGCCGTTGCCGCACAGAGGGAACGCCCTGCTGCCGAAGCAGAACTCGCAACCGGGGTCGTATATCTCGCCCGTGCCGCAGTAGTCGGGGATTTTCTCGCAGGTAAAGAGTATTGCCGTTAACATCGCGGCAAATAGAATTTTCTTGATGGTTGTCATTTTATATTTTCCTCTCGTATGAAAAATCAAAATCAAATTCTTTCTGGATTGCTTCGCTACGCTCGCAATGACGTCATTGAAAGTATAGCGAAGTAACTTGTTTATCTCGGCGTATCAGACTCAAACATTGTTTTTAATCCTATAATCCTCATAATCCTACAAATCCTAGTTCAGACAATGTTTCTCCCTAGAAGACAATGTGAACCGTAACCCCCGCCGCAATGAGCGCCGCGCCTGTTACGTACGCGGCGTTGCGCCTTGTCGCGGCTCTGTCGGCTTCGGGGCCGTTTTTGATGTGGCCTCTGCCGGTATCGTCAACGCGTTCCGTGTATTTAACGACATTGTTATTCTCCATGTAGCCGTACGCCAGCGCCCCTGCGCCTAAGACATTTAGGCCGATAGCCGTATAGCGGAATATTTTCTTCCTCAGCAGGCGTTGTTTCCGCGTCTTTTCGGCTTCCAGCAGTTCTAAGGCGATCTCCCGGCCTACGCGGGTCATCTCGGCGGCGTCTTTCAGCGTGCTGGTCGCGGTAACGGAGCGTTTGATTTCAGCGGTAACGATGTCAACGAGGCGCGTGTCTAGGTAGTAGCGTCTGCCTACGGGGTTTATGTTGGATATACACAGATACTGCACGCCGAGCTGGTGGCCGATGGCTTTGATTTGGTCGTCGTCAACCGCGCCGCTGCGCTGGTAGACGTGTTCGCGGTCTAATTGCTGGAGGATCGCTTCCGTGCGGTCAACGGCGGTGTATTTATCGCTCTCGCTCATAACTCTGGCGAGTTCGCCGCCAATGACGGTGTGCACGCCTTTCGCGCCTTGGGGTTCTTCGCCGGCCATGTAGACGGCTACAATCTGTTTGCCGGAATCGGACGCGGCGGGTTGGATCGCGGCCGGGGCGGGCGGATTCTCCGCGTCGGCGGATTTCTGTTCTAGCGAATCCGTCGCAGCCGCCTTGAGAGCGTCTGTTAAATTTTGATCGGGCGCGGGCATAGGCGCGGGTTCGGGTGTTTTGGGCGGTTCGGGCGCGGCGGCGGGTTGCTGATATTCGCGCCAGCGCGTGCCTACGGAGACGATGTCGACCTGCCGGTCTTCCGTGCAGACTTTAGCGGCGTTACCGCTTTTGGGGGCGTTGACCACGGTGACGATGTTCTCCCCGGGCACTCCGAGCGACAGCAGGTGATCCACCATGCGTTCCACGCGCTGGGTCGAGAGGCGCACTTTGCCTTTGCCTCCGGCATCAGCGGGGCACGAGTATCCGTGGACTTCGTAGCGGTGGAGTTTGTTGCGGGCGAAGATGACGGACATGCTGTCGAGCGCGGCGGACGACAGCGGCGTGAGTTCGAGGCTGTTTTGCTCGAAGTTCACGGCTATCCGGTACGACTTGGACGCCTCGGCGTCGGCAGCCGGTCCGGGCGCGGCGGGCGCCTCATCAGCGGGCGGCTCCGGCGCGGCTTCCAACCGGTCTTGGGCGAAGAGCGCCGCGCTCAAAACGAGCAACGGCAATATGACGGCAACGGTTTTCCTCATGTCGCTATGCGGTCTCCTTTACGGAACGGCGGTGTGACGGACAAGCGTATAAGAGTGTGTTTTTGCCGAAGCCGCAAAACAGGTCCGGCCGCAACGGCGCAATCTATGCCGAATAAATATAGTATATAGGGATCGCGGGTGTCAACAGGTCGGGGGAAAAAAGTATAAATCCAAGTTCCGCCGGGAGTATTTCGGTATTACCTATCAATCGCCGACCGTCATATCCCGGAGCCCCCACCAAGAAAATCACCGTGAAATTTGCATTCTTACCCCCGCAATAATATAATTTATAATGACGTGCTGTCTTTTTTGCCCCTCTCCGGCGCCGCATAACCGGCGTTTTTGACCGTTTTGAGGGGTATCGCCGCCGCGTACGTAGTATATGTGGTATGTAGGGTATGCCCGTATACCGTATACGGTATGGCGGCGGCGCGGCTTTGCGGCTTGTCTTTTTCTAGAAAGCGGTATTATGCGGCTTTGGGATAGTATCAACAGGTATTTCGCGTTCAAGCTCAAGGAGGTCGAGTTCCACGTCCACACGTGGAGGCGCACCCGTGAGATCTCGCGCGCCTACGACGCCAAGCCCGCAAAGCCGTCAAAGGCTCCGCTCGCCGTCAAGCCCAAACCCGTTAAGCCCGTACGGCCGCCCAAGCCCGTGCGGCCCCCGAAGCCCCGCAAGGCGGCGGGGAGCGGGCTGAACGTCGCGGCGGCGCGGCCTTACGCGGTTAAGGGGGCTAAGGTTTTGGGGATCGCCGTGCTCGCGGTCGCCTTGATTTTCGGGGCCGTGTTCGCGTTTCAGCGCATATCCGTGTCGGTGGCGGCGCGGGCTGACTCCGCCAAGGCGGCGGCCGACGACAACGCGGTGGCGGCGGCGCCGGTGCAGAATATCCCGGAGGACGCGGTGCTGCCGGAGGCGGCGGTGCTCCCGGAGGGATTCGCCGAGAACGCGGCGGCGGCGATGCCGGCGGACACCACGCCTATGGAACTGCCGCCGCCGCAACCGGAGCGGCAGGCCGTCCCACCGCCGCAACGCTCGGACAAGGCGCTGGTCGACCTTTTCTTGAAGACCATGCCGCAAAGGATGTCCGACTGGCTTGTTCTGGTCGATAAGTACGCCAAAGTGATGTACGTCTTCAAAGACGGGCAAAGCGGCTGGGAGGTGGCCAAGGCCTACTCCGTGGCGACGGGCGAGCGCGACGGGCGCAAAACCGTGGAGGGGGACAAGATGACGCCGGAGGGCGTCTATTTCATGATAGGGCGAAAACATAGAAGCGAATTAACGAATATTTACGGGCCGGCGGCGTTCATCCTCGACTACCCGAACGAGGACGACAGGCGGGAGCGGCGCACCGGTCACGGGATATGGGTGCACGGCTCCGAGCGCGGCAACATACCGCCGCTCTTCACGCAGGGGTGCGTGGCGGTCGCCAATCAAGACATCCTCGATATCGTCGCGACTTTAAAGAGCGGCTGGCCGGGCGTGCCCGTCGTTATCGTGAGCGGCGAGGAGGACGCCAAGAAGCACGTGGCCTCCGTAGATTTCCAAAAGCTGAAAACGCGGCGTACCGCGGTCGTCGCCGAGCACAACGCGAGACAGAGCGAATTCGAGAACATAGTGACGGGCTGGAAGTCGGCTTGGGAGGCGAGGGACATAGACACATATTCGACATTCTACTTTACATCGGGCTTCATGGACGGCCCGATGAACTGGCAGGCCTTTCGCGACCGGAAGAAAGGGCTGTTCGCCTCGTACTCGGCGATATATGTTGATTTGAACGACATCACGCTGACCGAGTACACGGACAATATGGCGACCGTCAAGTTCCATCAGGTGTACAACACCAACAGGAATAACCGGATGGAGAACGCGAAGCGGTTGATATTCAGGAGAGATGATCAGGGACAGTGGAAAATATACAGGGAAATACCATTCCCAAAAGAGGAGCTTCTCTTATGATGTTTTCGGCTAAGAAGAGAGAGATTAAGGATCCCCAGGAACTCGCGGAGTTCCTTGAGTCGCGCTTGAAGGAGATTCAGGGGGTTATTGACGCTTCGGATAAACTATCGGAGCGCGTGGCGTCTATGGAGCGGACGGTGACGCGCGTCACCGCTCAGGAGAGCTTCGTGAACAACCTCAGCGCCAAGGTGGACGCGCTGATACAGAAGCTCAGCGCGCCCGGCGGGGACACCGTGCTCGACACGCTGAAGAGGGCGGTCGACCTCGAAGACCGGCAGAAGCTCGCCGACGGCAAGCTCGCCAAACTCGAGGAGCAGCTCAGGTCGTGGACCGACCAGTTCGACTCCGCGCAGACGAAGTGGACCGAGTCCGACGCCGGCGCAGACATCGTGCGCGGCAAGGTGAGCGACATGGAGCAGGAGATCAGCCGCTTCCGCGTTATGCGCGAAAAGCTCGAGAGCCTGAACAGCCTCTCCGAGTACGTGAAGACCAAAATCTCCTCGCTCGAGAAGCAGCGCATGGTGGTCGACAAGGCCAACGAGGAGTCGCTGCTCCTGAACAAGATGATCTGGCGAATCGACATCGACATAAAGCAGTTGCAGACCAAGATCGCCTCGCTCGAGAAGACGGAGAAGAACATCAACCAGATCGACGAGATGCTCGAGAAATCCCAAGAGTCAATCAGCGAGATACGCAACTTCAAGGAGCTGATGAAAGAGATGACGCAGATGGTCGAGGAGACGCGCCGCCTCGACACCCACTTCGAGAACCGGCTGGCGGAGGTGCAGCAGCACACGAAGAACATAGACGCCATAAACGAACGGGTTCGGGAAGTGCACTCCGTGGCGAAGAACACCGAGGCCACGCTCAACTCGCTGAAGAAGCACCTGACGGTCGCGGAGGGAAGCAGGGCGCAGGTCATGGAGTACGAGAAATCGCTTGACAAAGTGAAAGTGAAGATCGACGAGGTGAGCAAAGAGTGGCAGTCGGTAGACGCCATAACCGCGCACATATCGGGTATCGAATCGCAACTGCGCGAGTTCGACATGAAGATTCTGTCGCTCGCCAAGCAAGAAAGAGTGATCTCCGGCTTTGAGGCCAAACTCGAGGAGATCAAGGCGCTCATAAACGACATCAGCGCGAACGAGGAGAATTTGCAGAAACGCCGCGTAGACATAGAGGGCACGAACAACAAGATACGCGAATACTTCGACAGCCTAGGGAAGCTGGAAAAGAGCGTTGAGGGCATAGGAAGGTACGAGGAACTTATTATGGGAATCGGCAGGAAGATCGACGCTCTCGAAGCGCTCTCCGGCAAGATCGAGGGCCGCATAAAGGCCACCGAGGACAGGGCGGGGATCATAGACGAGGTGCAGAGGAAGATCGACGGGCTGGGGTCTATGGTGAGCGAAGTGGACGAACGGATAAACGGTCAGCTGCAGCGCAAAGCGATGGTGGAGAAAACAGAGAAACGCTTGGACCAGCTCAACTACCTGCTCGGCGACATAAACATGAAGATACAGAGCCTGATGAAGGATCAATCGAAGGTGGACGCCGTCATCACGCAGCTCTCGGCCATATCCGTGCAATCCATGGAGGCGAAGAACATGGTCGCCCGCTTGACGGAGGAGAAAGCCGCGCTGTCGCAGGAGGAGAACCACATCCGCGACGTGCGAATCAAACTCCAGAACCTCGTCTCCGATGCCGAGAAAGACGTGTCGAGGTTCAAGTCGAATGTAAGCGAAGTGGACGCCGCCATGGCGCAGAACCGCGAGAAGTTCACCAAGATAATAGAGAGCAGCAACGCTCAAATCGAAACGGTCAAACAGCAGCAGGTGGCGATAAGCACATCCGCCGCTGAGCTGGTCCGCGTGGAGAAGCTGCTTGAGAACCTCAAACAAGAGATGGACCAGATCAACCGCCGCACGAGCAAGATAGAGGCGATCGACGCAAGAATAAGCAGCGTGGACACGGTCGTCTCCGACATGGAAATCCGCATAGAGTCGATAGACAAGGGCAGGGAGCTTGTCAACACGACGCAGAAGAAGATAGACGGCCTTAACGACATACTCGGCCTGGCCTCTTCGCGCATAGACGACATAACCGAGCGGTCAAAGGACATCGACGACGTAGGCCGCAAAGTCGGCGAGATGGCCGAGATGATGGAGTCCGTAGAACGCCGCATAAGAGAACTCGCGAGAGAGAAACAGCTGATAAAAGAAGCCGAGAACCGCATATCGAGCCTCACTATCCTCGTGGAAGACGTAAAGGCCGCGATGACCAACCTGTCGGCGGAACAACAGCGCATACAAGAAGCGGTCGAAAAGGCGTCAGAACTGCGGTTCTTGCTGGGCGAGGTGGAGTATAAGCTGAATCTGTTCAAACAGCAGAAAGAGCAGATGTAGGTAAGGATAGGGCGGGGTCGGCGGACCACACACGATCCGCCGACCGCCATTGGATTGCCGGATTACCGCCTGCTGCCGCCGAATGTACGCGCTGACGGCGGGGAGATGATGGATTTGGCGGCGTTGCCGACGACAGGGCGTTTGCTCTGTTTCGAATTTAAGTAGTCCTCATACTCCTTAGACGCAATAGGCAGCCATATATCGCCGTTTATCGATAAACGCGCGCCGCTGCCGCTGCCTGTGATAGTATAAGTCAATTCTACCGTTTTCAAATATTCTTCGACGTAACTATCATCGACGTAGATTATCAAAAACAGTTTATTGCCGGATGTGTAATAATATACGTTGTACCTAATATCAACATCAATGTAGCGTAAAAGTCCGGTCCCTCCAACACTAGAAGAGGGAAATCCAAGGTACTCGTCCTTATTATTCTGCGAATACCAAATGAAATAATCACGAAAACCAGCACTGGGGCTGGAAGTGTATAGTCTATAGTCGTTGATGTAAACCGGACCATCGAGGCTGTTTCTGAGAGAGTCTACATTGACCCTTGTAAATGTCCACTCGGAGTAATAATCTATGTTATGTTCGACTTCGACTTCATGAAATGACCAAATGAGTTTGTTTCCTGAGATTTTGTACGATATCCGATCATATGCCGCTTTCTCACACCTATCGTCCCAACGACACTCCTCCCTCTGAGTTATTATTAGTGTTTGACCTTCCGTTCGCCAATACCCCCAATCAGGATCATAATCGTCCACCCAAACATTCCCAATCTTTCTGAATCGCCATTCAAATTGACCTTCACCAGATGAATATATACTCACCATCCCTATAAAGCCATCACGATCTGCATAATATATTTCATCATCGTAACTACGAGAGTACGCCATCCAATCCCCCACAAGTTCACCCCCGCCCCCCGAATTACAAGCCGCCCCCGTCAACTTCGAAATCGCCCGCGTCTCTTTATGGCTAGCGTCCTGCGTGCACGTCCTAGTTTCCGTGCCCGCCGCGTCGCAAGTCGCCGGAGTCGTTACCGTCCAGCTGCCCCATGTGTGCGTATGCGCGTTGCCGCCGGAATTACACGCCGTCCCAGTCAGCTTCGGAATCGACCGCGTCTCTTTGTGGTTCGCGTCCTGCGTGCACGTCCTGGTTTCCGCGCCCGCCGCGTCGCAAGTCGCCGGAGCTATTACTGTCCAATTGCCCCAAGTGTGCGTATGGTTCTTTGCGGTATCATCCCCGCCGATCCAGCCAAGCAGAATCCCTCGGTTTTCTTCGCACCCCGACAACCCCACCGTCGCCAACACTGCCGCCGCGAACAACAGCGCCCGTCCCGATTTCTTAAAGGTAAATATTTTCATACGGCACTCGCCTTTCAAAAAAGTGTTAATGATGATTGATGGTTTATAACCGTTGCCCGGCTTAGATTGCGCGGCGTCCGAGCGGCTGCGGCGGCGTCTCGGCCGCCGTTCGGTTTCCGTTGATGAAGCCGCCGTGAAAAGGCGTGACCGTCGCGCCCCTCGTAAGGCGCGTTTAAACGCGTCTGGCGAGGCTTTGTTTTAGGGGGGTCAAAAATGTCTCCCCTATGCGGTATCGTTGATCTACGGGGCATATACGCCCCTTTTAAGGCTATTATAGCATTGAGTGGTGGTGTGGGGGGGGGGGGTATTTCCCATTTTGTCAAGCGGCGCGGCGGCGCGGTTGGGCGGCGTTGCGGACGACAAATCTAATGTTACTGCGGTCAACATCATAGTTTATCCTTTTGCGAAACTAACGTATGAAAAAAACACTTCTCCCGCCGTTTCTAAAGCCCGAACGTCACCGCCAGAGAGATCATCATCTTATCCCAAGCCATTTTGATCTTGCCGCCGCTGGTTTCCGGCGCATCGACGGGGTTTTCGGGCTTGATTTTGTCGATGATGATGTAGGCGAAGTCGAAACCGGACTCAATCGTCTTTATGCTTTTGTCTTTGCGGTAATAGCCGTTCACGTGCAGCGCAAGGTATGCGGAGTGCAAGTAGTCTAACATTTTTTTATCTAACTTTGCGAGCGCATACTCATAAAAATCTATTGTCGGGTGTTTCCTTTTGTTCGGGACGCGCACCCCTTTCAGTGTAAGCCACGCGTCGAGAGCGACCAATACCCCCAAATACGCAATCCCGCAGGCTGACCTGACGTACTTTTCGTCCTTGTACAGCCCGTCGTCCCGCTTTTCCGCCCTCTTCAGCGTCTCTTTGGCATTATCCATGTAACGGATAGCCTCGGCGTACTCCGTCGACATAAATAGGTTTTGCTCGTCGTTCGTCATTTTCGGCCTCCGGTATGGTTGATGTCTATCCTAATGTAATAAATATACTATAATCCGCCCCCGAAAGCAACTTTTCAACAAAATTTGAAGATTTTACCCCCAATTCACTGCTCCATTATGTATTTTGAACTATATGCGGCAGGCGGAACAAGTTGCGCCGTTTCAGGCGCCGATTAACATCAAACCGGTATAAACCGACACCGATTAATCATACTTAGCCATGGAAAACGTCCTTAAATCGCCGCCCGCGTCAACCCCTGAGGCCGACGTGGAGGAGTTTCTGAACAAGATATCGGAGGTCAACCCCGGTGTCTCCACGGAACTCATACGCAAAGCGTTTATCTTCTCGTGGAACGCGCACAGCGGACAGCGGCGCAAGTCCGGGGAGCCGTACCTCGTGCACCCCGTCTCGGTGGCGTTCATCCTCGCCGAGCAGAAACTCGACGCGGTGACCATAGCCGCCGGGCTTCTGCACGACGTTTTGGAGGACACGCCGGCCACGCGGGAGGAGATCGCGAAGCTCTTCGGCGACGACGTGGCGCTCCTCGTGGACGGCGTAACGAAGATCCGCGCCTTGCAGATGAACACGCGGAAGCAGCACCAGGCGGAGACCTACCGAAAGATGCTGCTCTCCATGGCCAAGGATCTGCGGGTCATCATCATCAAGTTCGCCGACCGCATCCACAACCTGCGCACGCTCGGCTATCTGGAGCCGGCCAAGATCAAGGCCATCGCCACCGAGACGCTCGACATCTACTCGCCTCTGGCGCTGCGCCTCGGCATGGCCAAGATAAAGTGCGAGCTTGAGGATCTGGCCTTCAAGCACCTCCACCCTGAGGCGTACAAGGAGATCGTCTCCAAGGTGGTGGCGAGCCGTGTAGACCGCGAGGCGGTGATAGAGGCGTTCGCCGGGCCTCTTAGGGAGAGCCTCAACGCCGACGGGATCAACGCGACGATAACCGGCCGCCCCAAGCATTTTTTCAGCATATACAACAAGATGATTAAGCGCGGCAAGCCGTACGAAGAGATATACGACGTTCTGGCGATAAGGATCATCGTGAACACCGTTCGGGAGTGCTACTGCGCCCTCGGCATCATCCACTCCCTCTGGGTGCCGGTTCAGGACCGTTTCAAGGATTACATAAGCTCCCCCAAGTCCAACGGCTACCGCTCTCTGCACACCACGGTCGCGGGGGGCCACGGCAACGTGATAGAGATGCAGATACGCACGTGGGAGATGAACAAGACCGCCGAGGACGGCGTCGCCGCGCACTGGCTCTACAAGAACGGGGAGCGCCCCGGCGAGATAAGCCGCGACGACAAGGCGCTCGCGTGGCTGCGCAACATCATAGAGTGGCAGGAGCACCTGACCGACTCCGCCGAGTTCTACGAGTTCTTCAAGGTCGATCTCTTCGACACCGAGGTCTTCATCTTCACGCCGCAGGGCAACCTCATCACGCTGCCCAAGGGGGCCACGGTGCTCGACTTCGCCTTCGCTGTGCACACGCAGCTGGGGATACACTGCATAGGCGCGAAGATCAACGGCCAGATAGAGCCTGTCAGCGCGGAGCTTTTGAGCGGCCAGACGGTCGAGATACTCCACTTGGACTCCAAGTCGCCTACCGCCGAGATGCTGCGATACGCTAAAACGCCCAAGGCGAGGAGCGCCATACACCACTGGCTGCGCAACGCCGAGCGGCAAGAGAGCATAGACTTGGGCAAGAAGATCCTCTGGCGCGCCTACGACAAACTGGGCGCCCACACGACCTTCGGCGACCACGTGCCGGGTCTCTTGCAGCATCTCGGCATCGGCACCGCCGACCGCCTCTACGAGCTGGTCGGGAAAGGCGACCTGACCGAGAGCCGCGTGATGAAGTACTTCCAGGCCCGCAAGATAAAGAAGCGCCACGTCCCCTCCAAGATGGTGTCGGACATCGTCAGAACCATCACCGGCCAGCGCTCCCCGGGCATACTGATCGGCGGTCAGAGCAACCTGATGGTGCGCTTCGCCGAGTGCTGCAACCCTATCCCCGGCGACCCGATAGTCGGTTTCCTGACCCGGGGGCGCGGCATCTCCGTCCACCGCGCCGACTGCCCGCACGCGAAGCTGTTTGAAAACGACCGCGAGCGGAAGGTGGAGGTCAGCTGGGACGACGGCGAGCAAAAGAAGCACTATATATCCATAAATATAAGCGGTTCCGACCGTACCGGCCTGCTCCACGAGGTCAGCCGGGCCTTCGCGGATCTGGACGCCAACGTGAGCAGCGGCAACCAGCGGGCCTTCAACGGCAAGGCCGACCTCTCGTTCCAGATAGAGATAAGCAACCTCTCCCAGCTGAAGCAGCTTTTCAGGCAGTTGCAAAAAATTAAAGGAATTGAGAAAGTCGCCCGTGTAAAAGATTATATTTCTTATCCTAGGGACATCCGGGACGAACTCCCGGAATAAATCACCGGATTGCTTCGCTTAGCTCGCAATGACGTCATCGCGAGGAGCGAAGCGACGAAGCAATCCAGAGCGTTTCGGGTATAATGGACATTAAACGGAGGTAGTTATGGCGTTAAGTTCAGTAGCGATACCGGTCTGGATACTGGTAACCGGCTTTCTAGGCGGCGTGGCCGCGGCGTGCCTCATCATCCTGCTGCGCGAGCGCAAGCGCGGCGGCGCGGCCCGGTCCAGCGGTTCGAACACCAGCTTCGCCTTTTCGGGCAACCTGAAGCACACCTCGCTCCTGGACGCCATCCAATTCTTGGAGATCGGCCAGCGCGAGGGTGTTCTGCACATATACTCGGGCCGGCGCAAGGGTTATCTCACCTTTTACAAGGGCCAGGTGGTGGACGGCTTCTACCGGAACGAGATCGGGCGCGAGGCCATCTTCCAGATGCTCGGCCTCGAGGAGGGCGACTTCTACTTCGAGCCCAAGACCATAACGCAGCCCAAGCTCATGACCGACTCCATGATGGACATCGCCTTCGAGTGGGACGCGAGGCGGAGCGGCGGGGAATAAAAAAGGGCGGATACAAATAGTCATCAATGTCGCTATTTGACTTCTGCTGTTTGGCTTTAAAAACAAGGATAAGGAGCAAACCGATGGCCGATACGCTAAAGATATTTTCGGGTAACGCGAACATCCCTCTGGCTAAGGCGATCTGCGAGCACGCCGGAGTGAAGCTCAGCGAGTGCGAGATCGTCAAGTTCAGCAACGAGAACCTGAAGGTGAAGATATGCGACAGCGTGCGCGGCCAGGACGTCTTCATCGTGCAGCCCTCGTGCCCCCCCGTGAACGAGGGCATCATAGAACTTTTGATCATGATCGACGCCGTCAAACACGCGAGCGCCAACCGCATCACGGCGGTGGTCCCGTACTTCCCCTACGTACGCTCCGACAAGAAGGACGAGCCGCGCATCTCCATCACGGCGCGCCTGATGGCCGACCTGCTGCAGACAGCCGGCGCCGACAGGGTGATGACCATGAACCTGCACTCCCCGCAGATAGCCGGCTTCTTCAGGATTCCGGTAGACCACCTGCTGGCCGGGAGAATACTGTGCGATCACTTCAGAAAACAAGGCACCGAAAACACCGTGGTGGTAGCCCCCGACGCCGGCAGCGCCAAGCGGGCCGGCGCCTACGCGGTACGCCTAGGCCTGCCGCTGGCCATATTGGACAAACGCCGCCACGACGACACGGAAAAACCCGCCATCCACAACGTCATCGGCGACGTGAAAGGCAAGCGGGCCCTGATTTTCGATGACGAAATAGCCACCGGCGGGTCGATTTTGGAGGTGGTCAAGGCGCTGGAGAGCCTCGGCGTAACGGAAATATCCGCCTGCTGCGTCCACGCCGTGCTCTCCGCGAACGCGCCGGAGAGGCTCAGGAACTCGTCGCTGAACCAATTCGTGGTAACGGACTCGGTATTCATACCGGAAGAGAAGAAATTCGACGGGATGACGGTAATCTCGGTCGCGGAGATGTTCGCCAAGGCGATTATGTTTACGAATAAGGGGGCGTCTATCAGCGGGCTTTATGACGGGTATTGAAAAGACTGTCTGAATTAGGATTAGTAGGATTATAAGGATTATAGGATTAAAACACTGTCTGAACTAGGATTTTTAGGATTACGTGGATTATTGGATTGAAAAGATTAAACGCTGACAATGATAACGTTACCGATAGGACAGCCTGAAAACGGCTCTCGTTTAGACCGTCTGCTTCGAAAGCGGCTGCCGCTTTTGAGCCTCTCCGCTATCTACGGCTTGATCCGACGCGGCAGCGTGCGCGTTGACGGGCGCAAGGTCAAACAGGATCACCGCCTCTCAGAGGGCGAAATGCTGGAGATAGATGTTGACGAATCGGAATTTTCGGAACAGGAACGTCCGCAAAACGCGCTTATCAGGTTGACGAAGACGGAATTCTTCAAACGCAACTTCCACATATTATTCGAGGATCCGTCCATCATAGTCTGCAACAAGCCCGCCGGCTTAGTGGTCCACCCCGGCAGCGGACATCAGCACAGCGATAACCTTATCGACTTAGCCACAGCCTACATCCTATCAACCCATAGCGTCCGTTCCGATCATCAAAACCAGCCACCCGACCCGCCGGTACTGATGCACCGCCTAGACCGCGACACATCCGGCGTCATACTCTTAGCCAAGAACACCGGCATTGTGCGCCAGCTCCACGAAGATATGCGCTCCGGCAGGTTCAAAAAACAGTACGCCGCCGTAGCCCACAACCGCCCGCCTGAGTTCGAGGGCACGGTAACGTTCAGTATGAAACGCAACGACCGCAGCCGCACCGGCATGAAGATGACTATTTCGGAAGACGACGACGAATCAACGGCATCAAGCACCACCTACAAAATCGCCGAATATCGAAACGATATGTCGCGCTTAGAGATACTGCTGCACACAGGAAAGACGCACCAGATACGCGTACACATGGCGCATTTAAAATCACCCCTTTTAGGCGACGAACGCTACGGAGACCGCCGCCTAGACAACAATTTTTTCGCGTTGTCGCAGTTACCGCGAAGACTGTATCTACACGCGCACAAGTTGAGTTTTCCGCATCCGAAGACCAAAAAAATGATGACGGTTACCGCGCCGGTGCCGAAAGAGTTTGGGGCGGCGCTGGGGTGATAGTTGTCTGAATGGGGGGGGGACGTAGCGAACCCTTATGTTGTCAACGCCTAACTTCTTAGAATACTTTCCACTATTGATTTGATTTCAACAAGTTTACCGCGTTCAAGCATTGTATCTTTATAACTTACCCGCAAGTTCTTTTCCCCGCAAAAAGGTAATTGCAATCTGTCGAGCGATACTGTCTTCAGCATATCGCACAATGCCCAACACTCTTTCTTCGCTAAAATACCAGGCATACACCCTTTGGACACGAACACCGTATAAAACTTTTCTTTCTGCGGACACTGCGTGGTAAACGGGACTACCAACGCCAATCGATAGCGCTTATGCGGGTGTATTACAACTACGGGGCGAACCTTGCCGATTTCCGGCTTTATGTTGGCTATAATAGTCTTATCAACACATATCCGAGAATTGGCGCTGTCCCAACAGTCTTCAAACCTGCACATGAATACCTGTCCGGACTTTACATAATTCGGCTGATTTAACAAGGTCGCTCCTCAAAAAAATTAGCCCCCGCAGAGTATGCGGGGGCGGTGAACCCACTTAAGGGAAGAGCAATGTCGCCATTGCACACTAATAATATAATATAATTCTGTCTCAAAATCAATATTTTTTTTAAAATAAAACCGACCCACACCGACCGACCGCCACCGACCCCAACGACGACGCGGGGAACAGGGGAGAGCGTACCCACTGACATGATGGATACGCGGGAAACGGGAGAAGGAAAGATCAGTAATCCAAGACGCAACGCACTGAACGGCCGTCCTTGTCGTTGTTGAAGCCACTACTCCTATCTATGTAGCCGTCAGAGAACATACGTATGGTGGGGCTACCCATCATACCGTCCGCCCAATCCACCCACCATTCGCCACGAGAGCCAACACTTTTGAAATCGCTAAAATCGAGGATGCCGCCAGGCAAGGCCGAAAATCCGTAGTCATCCGTCCCGTTACCGCTTACACACGGCCCATCACCACTATCGCCGCAGTAATTGTTCCACCCGCTTCTTGATTTAAACTTCGTACAAGTATAATCATCACCAACATTCGCAGAACGCCTCAATGCTTCCCAATTCTCATCAGTCGGCAACCGCCACCCAATCGACTGACAAGCCTTCTTCGCCGCCGTCCACGTATATAGCCGACCATACTTATCACAGTTAGCCGTACTGTTTCCATAACACCAAGAACCCGCTGTCTTTATGTTCAAATTTCTCGACATCCATTTCACCCCTCTAATCTCTACATAATCGTATGAAACGTCCCCGCCGTTTCCACCATCATTGTCAGGATTATCATCCCCCACGCAGCCCATCAAACACACCGACACTATCGCCGTCAACAACATCATCCGTCCCAACTTCCCGACTGTAATGTTTTTCATACTGTACGCCCCTTTCAAAGAAAGTAAAAAATAAATGGATAGTTTATAACCGTATCGGTCAAAAACGGGGCAGTGTAGGCCGACACTGCCACAAAATCGGTCAAAAACGTGGTAGTGTAGGTCAACACTACCATAAAATCAGTCAAAAACGGGGCAGTGTAGGCCGACACTACCATGAAATCGGTCAAAAACATGGTAGTGTAGGTCAACAATACCATGAAATCGGTCAAAAACGTGGTAGTGTTGGCTGACACTACCCCCAAATCGATCAAAAATGCGGTAGTGTAGACCTACACCGCCCCAAAATCAGTCAAAAACGGGGCGGTTGCAGGCTAAAACCGCCATGAAACGGGTCAAAAACGCTGTTTTGGCTGTGATTCCGCGTACAGAAACACATGAGCACAAAAAACCTACCTTTAAATTATCAACTTTTATTACCCTTCAAACCCTCTCTATTGCCCTGATTCCCGCGTTTTCCCTATGTAAAAGTTGTACAATTTAAAGGTACCTTTAAATTATACACTTTTATCGTCTACTAATATAATATACGGGCGGTCTGGGAGTCAAAAAAAGTAAAAAACGCTTTGCCCGCCCCCGTCCCTATTTTTTTGACGGCCGTCCCGCCCGTAATGTATATTAATTATCGAGGCGGAAAGGAGAACTCAATCACCCAATGTACGACAAACTCTTGGTCTTCTCCGTCCTGCTCTTCTCCGTCTTCGCCATCCCCCTGCTCTCCGGCAGGACGAAGATACCCGCCATTGTCTTTTACATCCTCTCAGGCGTGCTCTTCGAGCGTTTTGTTTTCAAGCTGGAGACCATCAACGAGTCCTTTTATCTCTTCTCGGAGGTCGGCAAACTCTACCTGATGTTTATCGCGGGCGTTGAGATAGATATGTTCTTGTTCAAAAAGAACGCCGCCAAGAGCGCGATCTTCGGGGCGCTCTCCTTTGTCGTGCCGCAGGTTTTGGGGACGGCGGTGATCTTCTGCGTCTTCGGTTGTTCTATGAACACCGCTCTCCTCACGGCCAGCCTCTTCGCCTCGCACACTCTTTTGTCGCTGGGCATCATAAACAAGTTCGGCGTGGGGAACTCGGAACCGGTCTCCGTGGTCGTGGGGGCCACGATCATCTCCGACGTAGCGGTTCTGGGGCTGCTCGCCGTGATCGCCGACCTCGCCAGAGGGCACGACATACCGATACACTATTGGGTCATGCTCTTCGGCGGATGGGTGCTCTTTATATGCGCGATACTCTACCTCCTCCCGAAGATCGCGAGGCGGGTCTTCAACGCCGTGTCCGAGGACGGCTACGCGCAGTTTCTCTTCGTCTTCGCGGCGGCCTGCCTGCTCTCGTGGGCGGCGCACTTTATGCGCCTCGAGTCGCTCATCGGCGCGTTCTTCTGCGGGCTGGCGCTCAGCAGACTTATACCTAATCATAGTATACTGACCACGAAGATCAACTTCGTCGGGAACACCATCTTCATCCCTTTCTTCTTCATCTCCGCCGGGATGCTGATAGACCCGAGTTACTTCGTAAAGAGCGGCGAGGCGCTCATCCTCACGTTCGTCCTCACCGCCCTTGCCATTGTCACGAAGACCGCCGCGAGTTTTATCTGCGGGAAGATGTTCAAGTTCTCCGTAGACGCGATACTGATGGCCTCCGGGATGACCATACAGCAAGCCGCCACGACGATAGTCTGCGCCGTGATCGGTTACGAGGTGGGCGTTCTGAACGAGACGATATTCAACGCGGGGATGCTGCACATACTGCTCACATGCACCATCGGCGAAGTGATCTCCGTGCACTACGCGGAGAAGTACGCTCGGAGCCTTCAGGCGAAAGCGGGCGGGTTCGGCGCGTTCGAGGGCGGCAAGACGCTGGTCTTCATACCGAATCCGGCGGCCTGCGGCAACCTCTTAGACTTCGCCTGCCTCTTCAGGCACTACGCGAAGACGTACATGATCTCGCCGCTGGCGCTGGCGTCCGGCGACAAGGCGTCAACCGCCGAGGCGGAGACGATACTCGGCATCTGCATGAACCACGCCCACGAATTGGAAGAACTCTACCGCCCTGAGATGCGCATAGCCGGCAGCGTCGCGGACGGCATTCTTCACGCGGCGGCGGAGACGCGGGCGGGAATGGTCGTCTGCCCGCTGGAGCACCACAGCCGCGCATTGATTGACGAATGCGAATCGCGTTTGGTCTTCACGAAGATAACGCATAGCATATCGATGACAAAGCGTATCTTGGCGGTCTTCATGCCCGCAAGCGAAAACAGGCCCGACTTGGCGCTGCTCATGGCCGAGATCAAACACTTGTCGCAACAAGTAAGCGCCGAGATCGTCTTCCACATCTCCGAGCACCAACGCGAAAAGATCGGCGCGGTGATCGACAAGTACCTCAGAGGCGGCGTAAAGTACGTGACGATCGTTAAGAACCAATGGAACGCGGTCAAGCGCGACCTGCCCGGAGAGATAAGGAAGGGCGACGCGGTGGTCATATCGATGGGGACGCGGCAGAAACTCTTCCGTCTGCCGTCGGCGGACAACTACCCGTTCCACTTAGCCCAGCAGTTCAAGGAGAACACCGTCGCCGCCGTCTATCCGCCGCTCTCTCTGGTCGGGCAGGGCGAGAGCGACGAGTCGGCGCTGTTCCGCGACGACTCGCCGCAGAGCGCGGCGGCGGAGACGGACGGCCCGACGCTGGAAGCCGTTGACACAGCGGGAAACAATTTGATGGAGATCACAGCCGCCGTCGCCGGCAAGATCGGGGCCGGGGCGAACGATCTCTACGACCTGCTGCTTTCGAGCATAGAACTCTATCCGGTAGAACTTGTGCCCGGCACCGTCCTGATCCACGCCCACACGGAGTTGGTAGACACCCCGCGAGTCTTCGCGTGGCATCAAAAGGAAAGAGCGGCGATCGCTCCGACAACAGTTGCGCCGAGCGTATTGATTATCGTACTGAACCCGATCCACGGCGACCCGCAGACGCATTTGAAGACGCTCTCGAGAATCGCGGGGATGTTTATGGGGTCGGGGGGTTAATCACGGCCGACCGACCCACTGAGACCGGCGGGAACGCGGGGAGACGGGCGGTCTGACGCATCCGGTGAAAAAAATTTTGCCGACGCCACGCCCGTAATATATATTATTTGTCGGAGGGACTGAAGACATGAACAGCAAAAAGACAGCCAAGAAGAGCGTCGCCAAGAAGATCGCTAAAAAGGGCGTAAAGGCCAAAGTAAAGCACAAAGACACGCTCTTTAGAGACCTGTTCGGGGTGAAAAACGTCGCTTTGGAACTGTACAACGCCATATCAGGGACAAAATACGGGCCGGAAACCGACATAAAGATGGTGACGCTTGAAGACGTGCTGTACGACGTGCCGATTAACGACGTGTCGTTTACCATAGACAATAAACTCGTGGTTCTGGTAGAACACCAATCGACCATAAACGAAAATATGCCGCTCCGTATGCTGCTCTACGTCGCGAGGAGTTACGAGCAACTGACTAAGGATACGGACAAATACCGCCGCGACCGTATGGAGATTCCGCGGCCGGAGTTCATCGTCTTGTACAACGGCGAAGAAGATATGCCGGAAATGAAGATAATGAAATTGTCGGACTTGTTCGCGAAATACAACATGGAGTACCCCATAAACCTCGAACTGATTGTGCGGGTGTACAACATAAACAAAGGACGCAACAAAAAAATAGCGCGGCTGTGCGCTACGCTCAACGCATACGAAGTATTTACGGCCAAAGTCCGCGAGTACAGCAAAACTATGAAATTCGGGCTTGCGGTTGATCGGGCTACGGAAGAATGTATAAAAGAGGGCTATTTAACAGATTACCTATCAACACATAGAAAGGCGGTACGGAATATGCTTACGTCAGAATGGAAGTTAGAGGACGCGATCAAGATTCGGTGTGAGGAAACCGAGGCGAGAACGACCCGCAAATTCATCAAACAAATGTATCAAGGAGGCTACAGCGTTGCGGAAATCTTAAAGGTTACCAAACTCCCGGAAGAGGATGTCAAAGAGATTCTAGAAGTGAAGTAACCGACCCATAGAAAGGCGGTACGAAATATGCTTACGGCAGAATGGAAGTTAGAAGACGCGCTCAAGATTCGAGAGGAGGAAGGCGAGGCGAGAGCGACCCGCAAAATCATCAACCATATGCACAAAGAGGGCTTCTGTATTGCGGATATTGTAAAGGCTACAAAAATGCCGGAAAAGGAAATCAAAAAGATTTTGGGGCTGAAGTAGCCGTCGATTTCCGTCCCCCACCGACCCGACCACACACACCAACGCGGGGACACTAGAGAGAGCGTACCCACCGACCTAACAATGGGTACGCTGAAAACGGGGGAGGGAAAGGTCAGTCGGCGACGCAACGCACTGAGTAGGCGTCATCCTTGAAGTATTCAAGATATTCTGCAACCTCGTCTTTGTCAGCCCCGTAGTAGCCGGAATCCAATATCCGTAAGTAAGAACCGTTAGTCCCGTCCTCCGTGGCTGTCCACCAATAGCCATTGGTGCTAGCGTAGCCGAAAGAGCCATAGAAGAACCTCTTGCCGCCTGGCAAGGCCGAAAATCCGTAGTCATCCGTACCATTACCATTATTATTCCATCCGCTTGTCGATTTCAACTTCATCCCAGCCGCATTGTCACCGCCAGCAAAATCAACTAACGTCTGCCACTCTTGCCGAGACGGCAAATGCCAACCTCGCGGACAAACCGTTCTCGCCACCATCCACGTATACAGTCTGCCATATTTACTACAACTATCGGTACTATTTGCAAAACACCAAGAACCATCATTCGTTCTTCTGTTCAGATTTTCCACCATCCACGTCTGACCACCGATGGTCACCGTCCTGCATTCACGAGTACCGCAACTTAACGTACCCGCGCCGCCATTATTTTTGTCATCAGGATTATCCTCCAAGACGCACCCCGACAACCACACCGCCGTCAACAACATAATCGTCCGACACAACTGTTTGAAAATTCTCATACGGTACTCTCCCATCGATAAAAAGTGAATGAATAGTTAAAGTTAAAGCAAAACAGATATTATTCTCCCGCCCCGTCTTCCGACGTCTCCACGCCGTGCCCCCCGTGCCTATGCTTATGCCGCATAGAGGCGTACCTGTGGATCGTCTCGTTGACGGTATTCACGAACTCTTCAACTACCGTCCCTGTCAACTGTCCGAGCAAGAGGTGCGCGTTTATTACATCGACGATGTGTTTGTAGGATTCGTCAACGGCGCGTCGTTCCGCATACGGTTAGTGTCGATATTATTGATTTTCATCCTAAACCCCCTTTATTTTAGTTAAATGATGGATGTATATATGGATAATATCCAAAATTGACAGGTTTCGGCACGTGTCGAAAGCGTGTTTTTGGCTTGGAAACGGGTTTCGGCACGTGTCGAAGGCGTAGCAACGGCTGTAGGACAGGTTTCGCGGCTTCGCGGCGGCGTTATCCCGCCCTGAAAGCGGGTTTCGCGGCGCGGCGGCGGCGATCCTGCCCCTTGCGGGGATGTTTCCGGCGGTGGATACGGCTTGGGCTGTAACGCGGTT
>Ga0268262_10002557_pt1 | contig 20870 bp, 23 predicted proteins | sample TergutNc150P3_FD_190354 | JGI IMG/M metagenome (GOLD analysis project Ga0268262, IMG submission 190354) | Nasutitermes corniger P3 segment gut microbial community from laboratory colony in Florida, USA - Nc150 P3 (SPAdes) (version 2) | ecosystem: Host-associated > Arthropoda: Insects >... | reverse complement strand
TGCGGAAATAGATTTTGTGGCAACGAAGAACAACAGAACCGAATATATTCAGGTCTGCTATAAAATAGATTCCGACAAAACCTTGAAAAGGGAGATGAATGCTTTTAAAGGCATTCCTGAAAAAAAACTTCTCATAACAACGGATACTTACGATTACAGCCAAAATGGTGTGGAATGCGTGAATGTAGTTAAATGGCTTTGCATGTAAATTTTCTATATTAAGCGCCCAGAGGTATAACTATGAACTGGTTCCTTTCGCTTTTATTGAACGATGGCATCGCCCACACCATTTTCATCTTTGCATTTGTAATTGCACTGGGTATGAGTCTTGGCAAAATCAAAATATTCGGGGTTTCGCTCGGCATTGCCTTTGTGTTGTTCGTAGGTCTTGCCTGTGGGCATTTCGGATTGTCTGTGAATGAGACTCTGCTCAATTTCATAAAAGATTTTGGGCTTGTGCTGTTCGTGTTTGCTGTTGGTTTGCAAGTGGGTCCCTCGTTTTTCTCCTCTTTTAAAAAAGAGGGTTTGCAGTTGAACATCGTGGCTATTTCAATTGTGTGCTTAGACATAATAGTTGCCATAATTCTCTACTATATTTTTTCTTCCCACGTTTCAATAGCAATGATGGTAGGCATTTTAACGGGAGCAACCTTAAACGTTCCCTCGCTTGGTGCAGCGCAAGAGGCAATGCGCCAACTGTCAATGACCGAAAACATAGCCTTAGGCTCTGCGGTAGCTTATCCTCTGGGAATTGTTGCGGCTATACCGCCTCTGATTCTTTTGAGGGTTCTTTTAAGAATAAATACGCAAAACGAAGCAAAAAAAATAGAAAATGCTAGCGATTCAAGCGAACAGCCCATACACTATTCCGTTTTGCTCGCCAACGATGCCATAGCAAACAGAAGCTTGGAAGATGTCAAAAAACTGGTAGGGCGAGATTTCATAATTTCCCGCCTAAAGCGAGGCGAGGAATATTTCATTCCGCAAGCGGGCGAGATTTTGCATTTAAACGATTCGCTTAAAATTTTATCTGCCCCGCCAGATAAAGAGGCAATTATGGTATTTATAGGAAAGGAAGTCGAAGTGGATTGGAAACCCTCGGAACACAAATTGGTATCTAGAAAAATAGTGATAACGCAAGACAAAATAAACGGTAAAACTTTGGGTTCTCTCAGCTTGCAGGCGGCTTTTGGCATAAGCGTAACTCGCGTTAACCGTTCAGGGATAGATTTGCTTGCCAGCCCAAATTTAACCTTGCAAATAGGCGATAATGTGTCAATCGTTGGCGAGATACAAGCTATTCAAAAAGCGGAACATCTGCTCGGCAACACATTAAAGCGCTTGAACGAGCCCAATATAGTCACAATATTCGTAGGAATTTTACTGGGCATTTTGCTCGGCAGCATACCTATTTCTTTCCCGAATATGCCACTACCTGTGAAGCTCGGCTCGGCGGGCGGTCCTTTGGTCGTGGCAATTTTGCTAGGGCGTTTTGGCTACAAATTAAAGCTCATAACTTATACCACGCAGAGCGCAAATTTAATGATTAGGGAAATAGGCATTTGTTTATTTTTGGCAAGCGTTGGCATTGGAGCGGGTGCTCAATTTGTTGAAGCGATAACTTCCCAAAACGGTTTGCTGTGGCTCTTTTGCGGAGTTTTGATAACTACGCTCCCTTTGATTATAGTTGGAATTATTGCCATAAAATTTGCCAGATTCAATTTCCTAACTTTGGTAGGAGTGCTATCAGGTAGCCGCACAAATCCGCCCTTGCTCGCTTATTCCAATTCCCTTGCAACAAGCGATGCCCCTGCGGTTGGTTATTCAACCGTGTATCCGCTCACGATGTTCTTGCGAATACTCTCGGCTCAGGTGATGATACTTGCGTTTTGCGGGTGATTATCTAACCCGCATAATGGGCAACCTTATAAATTCAGGAACAACTGGCCAACAATAACCAGCAGCCCAAGAATAGCGGTATAAATGGCAAAACCGAAAAGCGATTTTTCCTTAACAATTTTGAGCATGAACTTTATTGCGAAAAAGCCAACAACGGCGGCGGTCAGAGTTCCTGCAATTACCGCTGTTGCATCTGTGTTGCCACCAGTCGTTGCCTCTGTGCCTTTTATCAAATCTTTTGACTGGAAAATCACCGCACCCAGTATTGCAGGAATGGACAGCAAAAACGAAAAACGGGCAGCAAAACCCCTATCCAGTTTACGGGAGAGAGCACCGGATATGGTTGCACCGGAACGGGATACGCCGGGGATAATGGCAATGGCTTGCATAATGCCTATAACCAACGCATCCAGCCAGTTCATGTTTTCAGCGCTTTTAAGCCCTTTATTAGCACGGGCACGCCTTGAAAGCAACTCCGCAGTTACCAGAAACACCGAAGTTATCAAAAATGAAACTCCCAGAAATTGTCCAGATTCAAAAGCGTATTCAAGAGATTTTCTGAAAGCAAGAGCGGTAAATACAACTGGAAGCGTAGCCAGAATCAAGAAGCCTGTAAGCGGTTGAATGGGCTTTTTGAGAACCGCCCAAATATCTTGCCACATAACTGCGAAAACAGCGAGCAAGGTTCCCGCATGTAGCATGGTATCAAAAAACAGGGCTGCTTCTTCAATGCCGAATATTTTCTGCATAAGAACCAAATGACCAGAACTGCTAACGGGCAAAAACTCTGTAAGCCCCTGCACAATGCCCAATATAACGGCGTGTAAAATATCCATTTCCTGAATGTAGATTTTTTTTAATTGTTAAAACAATTCAGCCCAACTTTATCCTTGGGTCTATAAAACCATAGAGCAAATCGCTGAAAAGCCGCCCGAGCATAGCCATAAAACACGAGAGCACTATAATGCCCAAAACCACGTTGTAATCCCTATGCACCATTGCGTTGTAGTACAAAAGACCCATGCCGTCTATGTCAAACACCTTTTCTATCAAAAGGGCACCAGCAAACATAAGGGTAAATATTTCACTCATCCTGGTTGCAAGGGGCAAAAGCGCGTTTCTCAAAGCGTGCTTGAACAATGCCTCTTTAAAGGAAAGCCCTTTTGCCAAAGCGGTTCGCATATAATCTTTTCCGAGTTCTTCCAGAACGGAATTTTTCATGAGAAGAGTTAAAAAGGCGAATTCCGCCAAAATGTAGCAGAGGAATGGCAAAAATAAATGATGAGCCAAATCAAAGATTTTGCCAAAAAAAGAGAGTTCATCAAAATTATCGGAGGCTATGCCACCCAAAGGAAATAAGTCCAAAAACGAGCCGCCCGCCAAAAACACTATGAGCAAAATACCCAACGCATAGCCGGGCACAACATAGCCGGAAAAGATAAAAGCGCTTGTTATGGAATCGAATTTAGAACCGTTTTTCACCGCCTTGGCAAGCCCCAGCGGAATGCAAACCAAATAGGATATGAAAAACGAACTTATCCCAAAAAACAACGAGATGGGAAACTTGGAAGATATAACTTTCCATGCGGATTCCCCATACGCAAAGCTATTTCCAAAATCCAAATGCAAAACCTTCCAAAGCCATATAAAATAACGTTCCATCAAAGGCTTGTCAAAACCGAAGTATGCCTTTATCTGCTCAATCTGCTCTTGGGTCAGCGTATGTGAGCCACCTTTCATATTTGCCGCGCTCTGTGCCTTTGAAATCATCTCTTCAACAGGACCTCCCGGCACAAGCTGTATTATTAAAAAACATACAAAAGAAATCCCAAGCATTGTCGGGAGCATTAGCAATAATCTTTTAGCTATGTATTTTGACATGTTTAGAAACCCTAGGGAAGGCTTGCAGAAAGTAGAAAATTATGGGAATTATATACGAAAGTTACTGGATCCTCCCCGTTAATCCAAAATGGCATTGCAAGAAAGACTAGTTCGTACAAAAAAAATTGGTAGAGCACGCTCTTTCCGCCTGTACAAATTTCCTCGCATATCGTGCTACGATATGCGGAAATTATGTTACTTTTCCCGTTAAATAACAAGGCAGTAAAATTATGAACTAGCTTATAAACTAAACACCGGTAATGGATTACTACGCATTACCCGGCAACATAATAAACGCAGACTACTTCCGGAGATTTCGCAGGAATGGAGCTGCATTGAAATATTTGGAAAAGGCAATGTGGGGCAAGAAACCTCAGTGCCCTTTCTGCGGCTGCAAGAGCGCAGGCAAGTGGAACCGCGAAAATTGGTACCGCTGCAATAATTATCGATGCAATCGTCCGTTCAATGCGAGGACTAAAACTATTTTCCAATGCACAAAGATACCCCTGTGGAAATGGTTTCTTGCCTGCTACTATATGCTTCCGACCAAAGGGATAACCGGCATCAGGCTGGCGCATGAACTCGGAGTCACCCGAAAGACGGCATGGCATATGGCTCACCGAATCCGCGAGGCAATGAAGGGAAGCAGGGAAAGGCTGCTGCTCGAAAAGCTTGGAGGGATAATAGAGCTTGACGAAATTTACCCGGGTGGGAAGGAAGGGAACAAGCCAGCCTATAAAAAGCTGCATATGGGCAGCGGCGTTGGCGGGAAAATGAGCGCGCTTGGCGTTGTCGAGCGAGGCGACCACGGCAACGCAATAACGACAGGGTTCCCGGACAAGCTTGCGCTAAACAAAAAAGGAAAACTTATACCTACCGCCAATATTTCCGCAAAATTCATACGGAAATCATTGCGGCAATGCGTGAAACCTGGCAGCACCATAGCCAACACGGACAGCAGCCCGCTATACGGGGACTTGAAGAGGATAGGGTTCATGGAGCACTTCAAGGTCGACCACTCAAATGGCATATATGTAAAAAAAGTTAACCATCCGTTGATGGAGAAGGCTTACACTAACGGTGCAGAGAGCCGTTGGCGCATAATCAAGGATGAGTACCGCAATCATCAGTGGTATAGCAGATGGCACAGCCAAAGCTACTATAATGAATCGGATTTTCGGTGGAACCAAACCCGCGTGTTCAAAAGAGGCAAGGATGGCGTACTCCGTTTCGTGGATAGGATGCCAACCAAGAATGCCTTCGATATTTTACTGAAGGATTGCTTCGGGAAAACCTTGACTTGGAACAAGCTGGCAGCTAGAAAGAAAGTCTATATGAAAAAACTGAACAAGACAATGGGCTACGTTTATTCATAAGTTGGTAGGAAATAATCCTCGCTAATCCCTGCTCCGGATGAAATACTACGACTGTTCCTAATTTCCATAAATTTGCGAAGCCCTGGATAAGGAAATTCTATTTGTTCTTCGGATTCATATTCAAGCCTAAGTGTATGCCAAGACATACCCATAAATGGACCGACTTCAAGCAGTAAAACGCCCTCTTTAATTCTAAAATTTGGGACTAAATATTGTCTTACTTTGTCAAAAATGTAATTGGTGGCTCGTGTAAGTTCTAAGGTCAAGTCGTCAATAAGTTTAACATGAAACATATATTCTTCAAGTAATTTCTTGTAAAGTTGCTCGTCCCAACGATCTATTTTATAAAATTTTATTGTCCTAATTTGCTCTCCATTTTTTACCTCTTCTGCGTACTTGTCAAAAACTATAAGCAGGTCGTTTAAAACATTCTTAAAATTTAATAATGCCTTCTCAAGTTCCGGATAACGTTTATACCAAACTCTTGAAATGATGTAGTTAATTAACTCTCGGAGTTTGTCATATTGTTCCTTTGATATCTTTGGGTGGTCACCGCTTAATAGCCAAGATGTCCATGCTTTATAGTTTTCTATATCAGCAAGTTTCAAAAATTCATCAATGTAGGAGGCGTAAATTTCGTCCTCGCGTTGTTTGATATTGTCAACTTTTAAATTCTGTTTGATCCAATTTTCATGTTTTTCTTTGTAATCATGCAATAGTTCAACTGAATATTTGGTTGGTTGGTCGTCTATTACTTTGTGATGAATACTGCACATCAAAATCAAATTGTTGTATTTGTCACGTTGCTCTGGCGTTAATGGTGATTCGCCTCTTGGCCCGTCAATTTCTTTTGCGACAATATGTGCTTCTTCACCAACAATGGAAGTGTCGTCAGTTTCGGAGATGTCCATGGCAAGCTCTTTTTTACAGTCAGGAAAAGCACAAAGGTTTCCAGAACGTCCCCAAAGCATTTTATGTGTCTTGAGTTGTATACCCATCTTTAGCACAAAAATAGTAAAAAAAACGCCATTCTCTCGCTAGTTATAAACTACATCTTTATGGCGAACAAACCCTGCATGCCAAACCACGATGTTTTGATAGTTGATACAGGCGTGCCGGTGAATGTGTCCGGCACGCTCGCAATAGTCCTGCGAATGGAAACCCCGCCCGAATGCTAAACGGCTCCGGCTTTCATCCCCCTTTCCGCCTCAACCATATCTACTATTTTGCCATACAGCCCCAGGCTCGCCTCGTCCATCCCTAGCACCTGCCCCGCCGCCCTCAGCACCGCGATGCCGTCAACGCCTGAATACATGGCATCTATGGTTTTATAGACCGTACCTTTGATGGATTGGCTCCCTTCATGGTTGGAGACGAAATCGCGCAGTATGTTGAGTGATTGCATAGAAAGCTCCTGTTGCTGATGTTCCGCCTTCAGTTTATAAACTACAGCCGCTTAGACAAGTGGGATAAAGGCTAGTCGTTTATGAAAACCGTTGACGATGGACCATTCCAGACTATGTTCCATACAGACATTACATCTCTTCCCAGCAGCATGGAAAAATTCTTCTGACCAGTTAAATCGCATGACCCTATTGGTAAATTTATGAATGGCTTTAAATCCGTATTCGGAAAATGCAAGTCAATGGCATAAGCCGGCATTTTCACAGGTCCGTTAGCGGTATAGATAGTAGATGGTCCTGTCGGTATTAATTTTAATGCTTTCGCCAATTTAATATCTATTGAAGTTTTGTTAGCTCCCGTGTCAAGATGAGCCTGGACTATTACGGAGGATGCCAAACTCTTGTCAAAACCGGGGTTTTGTAAATCCGCGCTGGCAGTCAATACGGCAACCTTAATATTCAACCCAAGCGATTGCAGCGGGAACGGCAAAAAAACAATTCCTGGAGGAACGTGCGAAGATATTGGCGTGGCAAAAGAATGGCTACGGAAAGAACCCATAAATAATTTTAGGAAACCGCCGAATAAATGAAATTCACAACCTCATCTTCACGGATGACCTGTTGGATAATAAAGGCATCACGAGGGTATTTCGCTACCGCGTCTATCAAAGCGGCATCGAATGTGTCAAAAATCCCGGAGACTTCATTGTTGTAAACAATGATATATTTGAACTTGTATAAGGGGTTGTTAGCCCAATCCTCCAAGTTCTTTTGAAAGAAGTCCAATGCCTCTTTCTGTTTTTCACTGAAAAATTCTTCCATGTTATTAAATATAGCATTTTTTCAGGAAAAAATCAGTTCATTTGTCAATTTATAAACTACAGCCATAGGAGACTCCCTTATGAACACCAAAGCAAAAGTCGAATCCACGCATCTTAGCTACGACAGCCGCCTCGGGACGGCAAGCATCTACCTTGAAGTGTCAGGCGAGGGATTTCCCCGGCAGAAATTCGGCGGGACGTTCGGCGATGACGCGCTTCGGGTTGCAGGCAGGCTCATCTCCATTTGCAAAGCGAGGCATTGGGAGGATGTTGCGGGAAAGGAAATAATTGCCGATGTCGAGGACGGGAAGGTAGTTGATATTTCAGACCCAAGCGGAAGCGCATGGTTCGGGCGCCTCAAGCATATATCCGTGCCAGACCTGGCAGTATTCGAAAGGTATCTGTAATATGCGCAGAGTGACAGCCGGAACATTCCAAATGGCAGCCCTTCCCTGGACGGGAAAAAAGGAGTTCCTTGACCGCGAGCTTGGGATAAACCTGACCGAGTTCAGGGCGGATATGCTGGATTGGCGCAACAACAAGTGGAAAGACTCGCCTCCGAGACCTGCCAGCAATTGGCGGCAATACCTTCTGTATTACCAATACAGCGCAACCGCTGACAGTGCCCAGGGGACGGAATGGCAGTTAAACCGCATCATACCAACCCTCGAATTCCTCCGCTACGATGGCGGCATATACACGCTTGACTCTGAAGGCAGGATGCATCTAACCGATGGCACGGGCTCAAGCGGCGCAAAGACGATTGGCTACAATCCTTATTTCCTGATTCAATGCTCTGTGGTGCCAACAAAGGAAGGCAGCCTCATAGACAACGTGCAGGATGCCATCGATGCCATTGCCAGACGCTTAATGATGATGGGCGGCGGGCTCAGGAACATAATGGATGTTGATAAAGACGAGCTAAACAACATGACTCTTTGCGGCACGGTGTCCACGGCTATCTGGCGTTCGCCAGGAAAGCAGGAATGGACTAGCACATTCTACAAGCCTTGGTACCCTCGCAACAGCGCGATATTCGGAAGCGGGCATGACATATTCCGTGGCGACTCCCTACTCGTTTCTGGAAAAGGAAATTTAATAGACAACAACGCTTTCACGGAAACTGCCCACTCCATTATTGCAGGCTTGGAGAACAAAGTCCTGTGCGACAAGGAATCCGCGACAAAAGGATTAACATATAACCTTGTGAGCAGCGTATTAGCAGGGCAATGTAACAAGACCATGAATGCGGTTTCCGCATCCATCATAGGTGGCTATGAGAACATCGTGGGGGATTGGGTATTAGAGGAAGAGGAAGAGGAAGAAGAGGACGGCGAAAAAGGCGAATCCCTCGGCGTATCGGGATTGCTCGTTGCGGGCGGCAAGCATAGGGTATATAATGCAGGGCATTCAATAGTAACTGGATACAGGAACCTGCTTGCGGCTGGCAGCGACTGCTCCGCAATCTTCGGGCAGGGCAACAAGGCAAGCGGTGGCTCGGTAGGCTCGCTTGTAGCAGGCGAGGGGAATCTGGTAGTCAATACAGGGCTTTCCGTGATTGGAGGCACAGGGAACAAGCTGACGGACGAAAGCTGGCACTCGGCAATTTTCGGTGCTGGGAACGGAATACACAATGGCTCAGTGCAGTCATTCATAGCGGGGTCGGGAAACAGGATAACCGGCACGTATGGCAACACTCATGAAGGCAGCGTACACTCTGCGATATTCGGCGCGGGGAATGAAATCGCCAATCGCTCGGTTCAGTCTTTCATTGCAGGAGCGGGAAATAGGATAACGGGCGGTAGCGTCAATTCAGCGATATTCGGTGCTGGGAACGGAATACACAATGGCTCAGTGCAGTCATTCATAGCGGGGTCGGGAAACAGGATAACCGGCACGTATGGCAACACTCATGAAGGCAGCGTAAACTCCGCAATATTCGGCGCTGGGAATGAAATCGCCAACCGCTCGGTTCAGTCTTTCATTGCAGGTGCTGGAAATAGGATAACGGGCGGTAGCGTCAATTCAGCGATATTCGGTGCGGGGAACGTCATAGCCAACGCCTCAGCCATGTCGTTCATAGGAGGCGCGGGGAACACCATAACCGAAAGTGCGCACTCAGCCGTGTTTGGAGCGGGGAACAGCATTTCCGGCTACTCGGTCATGTCGTTTCTTGCAGGAGCGGAGAACTCCATATCAACTAGCACGCATTCCGCCGTGTTTGGCACAGGGAACCACATTTCCGGCTACTCGGTTCAATCATTCATTGCAGGTAATGCAAATGCCATTGCAAATGGTAGCGACAATTCTGCTACGTTCGGCAGAGATTGCATAATATCAGATTCCAAGCAGTCTTTCATCGCTGGCTTGGGAAACCGCATATCCGGCTCCCACTCGTCATTCGCAGGCGGGTTGAAGAACCGCATATCGGACGGTAGCCACCAGTCAACGGCATTCGGCGCGGAGAACATAATAGCCGATTAGTCTACGGCATCGTTCGCAGCTGGCGTGAATAATCTTATAACAGGTAGTAGCGTCTATTCCGCCATTTTTGGCGCGGGAAACGAAATCGCCAACCGCTCGGTTCAGTCGTTCATCGCGGGAGCAGGAAACAGGATAACGGGCGGCAGTGTTCATTCGGCAATTTTCGGAGCGGGCAACGGAATACACAACGGCTCCGTGCAGTCATTCATTGGCGGCACGGGCAACCTGATTGCCACGGGAAGCGTCCATTCTGCGGCGTTTGGAGCGGGGAACAAAATAACCGAGACATCCAGCCAGTCATTCATTGCGGGCGGAGGCAATTTGGTAACCCAATCTGAGGCATCGGCAATATTCGGGCGCGACAACACTATAGCCAGTTATTCGGACTATTCCTTCATCAGCGGCTATGGTAACAGCATAACTAACAATTCGTACCGTTCCTCCATACTGGGCGGACGCAACACCATAGCTAATGATTCTAAATATTCCTTCTTATGTGGTGGCTATAACATTATAACAGATTATTCATATTATTCCTCAATCCTAGGCGGCTATGGCAACATCATAAGCAATGCTCGCTATGCCGCAATCCTTGGCGGGTACGGGTTAAAGCCTGTCGCCGACCGCTTCGCAGTCACGGATAGGCTGTCCATTAACAGCCGCCTGTTGCTGTTGGGAAACGGCACCGACAGCCCTCCCGATAAAAACGATATTCTAATGGTGGAGAGCTTGGAGGCTCTCCATGCCGCCAGCGGCGGAACGGTGATTGTCCCGAAGGTCAAATGGAGCAGTGCGCTGACGAATGAGACGGATAGGGCGATAGGGAAAGAAACAGATTTGCAAATGCAGCTTAACGCCCACAGGGGGCAGGGCGGAGCTTTGGCTTACTATGATTTTGGGGTACCGACAAACGAGGTTGCGTTGGAGGAGTTTCTTGCCTACGCCATGCCGGATATATGGGGCACGGGAGGGGTGTTCGCGTATAACGGGAATGCGCCTAGCGAAAGCACTTATATATTGAATGGGCATACTTATAAAGCAGGCGATATATTCAGCGCCACCTGGGTGCATAATGCATTTGACAACCATATGCTTCAGTTGGTGAACACGCCCGATACCAACCCGCCGATATTTGAGATTGTGGATATAGGGCAGAGCATTGTGAGCCAGGCTACCAATGATTTATTGGGCATAGTCAAGGGAAGCGCGGCTGATATGAAAGTGTCCGTGGATGGGAATGGTGAGATGAGCGTAAACGGATTGAATGATGCGCTCGCTGCAAAGCAGGGCAAACTCATCCCCGGAGACAACATTACAATGGAAGGAAACGTTATAAGTACGACCGGAGACCAGAACTATACTCTTGCCGCCCCGTCAGCCCGGGCGCCAGAAGATGTTCCCGCCGTATCAAATCAGCCCCTTCAAACCATCTTACAAGACATCTGGAACAGGCTCAAGCCTTTGCACACTTTCTGGAGCAGAGGGGTTAAACAGCCTTTGGGTTTTTTAGGCTGGGATTCAAACCCCGCTATGCCATCATATACTACTATAGATAATGCAATTGCGGCAGTTTTTAGAAATTCAGGAGCCAATGCTAATTATGACCCTCCCAACGGCAATCTAAATGATGCTTGGTACAATACTCATGCCTATATAGGTATGTGTAACATAACTAGTAACGGTCCCGTCACAGGCTGGTTTTTTGTAATCAATATGCCCCATCGCTACGGAGTCGTAAGCGATGGAGAAAACTTTGGTTTCCAAATGGTTGTCGGCCCAAACATGACGTCTCCCGCAGCGTCACCTGTGATATGGTCTCGCGCTCGACACAACTCTACTACAACATGGGGAGCATGGAAAAAGATAGGAACGGATTTCAGCGGCAACCCTTCGCAGGTTGTGCTTGGTGATGGGTCGTTGTCAGCAAATGCTGATATGAACTCATCATATCAACAATTTGAATCTTCTACATCAAACAACAGTGTTGTTACTATAGACATAACTAAAAAAGCCTTTCATACTATTAGGAGAGGCAATTGGCCTGGGATTGCTTTCTCTGTAGAGTATAATAGTACTGTGCAAAACTGGGATAAGCTCCGTGAAGGAGTCGTTAAAACGTTTTCCGCATTGCATGACGGCGCCGATATCCCTACTAGCTCTATTACCGTTGAAACGATTTGGTTAGATTATTTTAAAGCAGGCCATTATTTTAGTGGCGGTGAAAACAGGCGCGCTTGGCCTAGATATAAAGGAACGTATGACTCAACCTCCTTAGTTTTTTGTTTTATGGATGATTATTATAATTCAAAGAAATTTTTTTGGGCAGAGGCTTGTGGCTAGAAATGAGACAACGCTTAATAATTGAGATAACTATGACACAGGCTTGTAACCGTGCCTGTTCATACTGCGCTGGCAAGGAAGCGAAGGCTGGTGCTATAATAGACCACAAAACATGTAGTACGCCGACAAACGTTTTCGGTGATTATGATTTAAATCATGGTGTTATCAACATTTCTGCATTGAAAAAATGGCTTCTTTTTCAAAAAGAGCAAATGAGCGAGTTTGACATTCAGCTTATATTGACAGGCGGCGAGCCTACGCTCGTCAGGTCATTACCGGAGTTAATTGAATGGATAGCGGCAAGTGGTTTCAAGTCCCCTATTCTCTACACCAATGGGAGAAACGTTTCTGATTTGGCTTCAGTGGAAAACATCAAAGACAAAGTGAAAATATGTCTGACCAAGCACAAAGAACCTTATACTAAATTTGACATGGAATTGCCCAATCCGCCATCGTTTGAGGAGGCGCTGAATTTTTTGGAAGAAGCTCAAATCCCTCACATCGTCAAAGTTTTGATAGGCGAGAAAGACGAAAAGCCTGAAGTTCCCGAAGGGTGGATTATTGAGGGTATAAAACGGATTTACTCACCACATTTGGAAACATATCTTAGCCAAATCAAAGAATTTCCTTCTAGGCTTGGTACTGAATCAGCTTACAGGTGGCGGTGGGATGGCTACGGCGACAGGATAGACCGCAGACGAACCAAGTTCGTACCGACAATAATCATGTCTGTATTGCCAAACGGACAAGTTTTCAACTGCCACTTGTTCAAGTCAGAGCCATGTTCCACAATTTACGAAACGGTGTCTATAAGGCAAATGGGCGTGCAAATAGCTAGTTGTAACTACCAGATTGTAATGCCTCGCCCTACGGATAGGGATGAGGCATGGGCAAGATTCAAAGACACGGATACACTTTGCGAACTTCAGCATTACGTTAATCTGATGGAAAAAATTTAAGGGATTACTTGCAGAAGATACTGTTATCCATTCGCCTAATGGGAATAGGGACATACATATAATACATTATTTATACATGCGTAAAATGTAGGATAATACTCACCATATTGCGAATGACGTTCATAACTAGATCCGCCTTGTCCTTCATTCGTACCGTGGCAATCTTCATAACTCTCGCAATTTTCCGTTTTTATATTCCGATAATTCACATTCCAATAATCGCGTATGTATTTTTCAAAATCTGGTACTTCCTCAGACGACCCCCAGCTCAATATGTTGCTTTTTATATGCGAAGCTCTTGTAATATTGTTGCTACCTGAGCAATTAGACACTAATATGCCCGTTTTGCATTTGTCATCAGTGGGCATTGGCCAACAATTGTCGCTCCCACCGTTGTTGGGGTATTGGCAATAACTGCCTACAGATTCCACAATCGCCGCCCACTGAATCATGGAAGACTTCTCCACCTCGTCATTCCAGGTGCCGCCATCCTTGATTGCCTGACTCATATTAGTCAACCTTCGGGAAAAATCCCCTTCGTTCAGGTTGCCCATCAGCAGAATAGAGATTGCCAGCAGAGCCGCGTCACTCTCGCTCGTTCCAAATATGGTCATGTCCTCGCTGTCCTTGAACCCGTTGCTGTTGATGCCAAACACTGCCAATATCTCCTTCTGCGCCTGCCTCTTCGCGTCCTTGACACTCATACCTTGATTTTCCACTAGGTTAAGTACGCGGTAATACTCAAGGTGAGTTAAAATATTCACGTTCACTTGGTCTTTTTCCCTCACGTCCGCAATGGCAAAAAGGGTTATCGGAGCTTTGGATATCCCACCAGTGTTTTCGTTTCTGTAATATCCACTTGCCTCAAGCATGGCATAAGGCGAAACGATTTCTATACCTCTTATTTCAAAAGTTCCCTTGTTGTCAGATATTATGTCCCTGAAAGAACGTCCCGTCTGTATAAAATCGTTGTTCAGTTCGTATAAGGTGGCGGTGGAACCTTCGACAAAAGGTCCCTTCTGGGAAACGCCGGATATTTTCTCTTTCCTCACAACAGCGGGGGTTTTGTCGCCGCTATCATCGGAGCAGGAAAGGGTGAATAGTATGGCTGCCAATAGGGCTGCCGTGATGATGTGTTTGAACTTGGTCATAGAGGGGTCTCCGTTGAAAAACATTTTCTATAAAAATCTGGCGTTCTAATGCGTCTTGGGGTATATTTCCAAGCCTTGTCATTCTGCCTCACTGCGACTACGCATATCTCTTCTGTTTGTATATCTTCAGGGATAAGCTTCAAAGCCATTCCGTTTAGCTCTACTACTTTGCGATAAAATTCCTCTGTTTTAAGATTATCAGGGAGGAATGTCAAAGGCATACCATTCAACGCTACTGCTTTGCGGTAAAATTCTTCCGTTTTTAAGTTATCAGGGACATATTCCAATGCTTCCTCGTTTTGTCCAACGGCTATCAGGCATATATCTTCATTCTTAAAATGCGCGGGAATATGTTCCAAGGCGTTTCCGCTTCGTTCAACGGATATTCGGCATATGCTTTCGGTCCTGAATTGCACAGGGACATATTTCAAATTGATACCGTTTCGCATCACCGCCTCAAAGCACCCCCATTCGCTATCTAGATTTTCAGGGGTATCTTCCAACTCCCAGCCATCAGGCAAAACTTCGTCTATTATAGCCATATCATCGAAATTGCCCATATCCGTTAAAATCTTTTTCAACAGTTTCATTGGTGAGCTATCATATTGGAAAGTTTCCGGCAAGTCATATATCAAGTCTTTTACGCTTGCTCCATTATCTAACAATAGCCTTGCAATTTCCTCGTTTCTTTTGTCAAGTGCCAAGCCTAGCAAAGTACCTTCATACCCATACCCATGCCATAATTCATTTTCATCCGTTGCCTTAGCATTGACATCCGCTCCGTTTTCCAGCAATAGCTTTATAATTTCTTTGTTTTCTTTTTTAATCGCCAAGCCTAGCAAAGGACCTTCATAGTCATGCCCATATTCGTTTGACACTTCTGCGTTAGCATCTGCTCCGAGTTTCAATAAAAATTCCAAGTCCTTGAAACAACCGCTCGCTACCGCATGGATTGCAAACTCTCCAGCGTCTGCCCCGTATTTTATCAATAGCCTTATAATTTCTTCATTCCCTTTTTCAAACGCCAAGCCCAATATATAGCCTTCATATCCTTTGTATCCAGTTTCTATATAAGTATTGGCATCAGCCTTGTGTTTCAGCAATAGTTCCACGATTTTTTCGTTTCCTTTGTCAATTGCCAGAGCCAGCAAAGGGCATTCATGTCCGTTTTCCGCGTAAGCATTGGCATCGGCTCCGTATCTCAAGAAAACTTCCAAGTCCTCAAGGCAGCCATTCTCTATTGCTTGGCTTGCTAATTCTTCAAGGTCTGCTGACATTTGCAAGCCTCCCTGTAAATAACCTTCTACCTAAAAGTCTTGGATCGCCACAACTCCTTGAAAAAGGAAACAGGAGTCTTGCGAGGAAGCTGCCTATGCAATCAATGCGTGTGTTTCTGCCGATATATTCCATAAATCCGACTCTATACCGATTATATGAAAAATAATATACAATTTTTTTACAAGGAACGGAGTTTTTTCGGGAAAAATGTCGGGAATGGTTCAAAAAGGGCGATTTTGAGATTAGGCAGCGGGTTTATATATTTGAAATAAGTTAAACAATCAACAGAAAGGTTTATCCTATGAGGTTATTTGATTACAGAACACGCAAATACATACCGTGGAATATAAAACCAAAAGGAGCCATTCTCCATCGAAAGGAATTTATGAAAGAAAATAAATTGAATTTTAAACTATTCGACCTTTTAGTCAATATAGGGTGGGTAGAGAAGTATGTTGGCGATGATAACCTGCTGAACGCACAATATAAGTGGACTTGCGTTGAACGGAAACAGCGAGTAATTAAATACAATGACGAAATCAACGATTTCATTGCAAATACCCCCTTGAATATTGTTAAACATATTCACAAGTACTGGATTAGTGTCAGTAGATATATTAATATAATGGGCATTCAGTCAATTAGTATGCGTTTATGCCACACGGTTTTGAAGAGGGATTAGCCTCATTCTTCCTCGCTTGCATTGTGTTCTAGTAATAATTTAATAATTTCTTCGTTTCCTTTTTTGCGTGCCAAGCCTAGCACGGAACCTTTATATTCACACTCATCTTCATCATATACATAAACATTAGCAGCATTTTCTACATATTTCAATAAAGCTTTCAAGCCTTCAATATAACCATACGCTACTGCTTGTATTACTGATTTTTCAGGGTCCGCTTTGTGGTCTAGCAATATCTTTATAATTTTTTCATTTCCTTTTTCAACCGCCAAGTCCAACAAATACCCTCCCTGCCCTTTGTACCCCCATTCCATACAGACATTAACATCTGCCCCGTATCTCAAAAAAACTTCCAAATCCTCAAGATTGTCTTCCGCTATAGCTTGGCTTGCTAAATCCCCAAGAATTGCCAATTTATATTCTTCTGGTATTGGGCCAATGAATTCTTTTTCTGCGCTCTTCATAAGTTGGCAAATATAGTAATCTTGCTGATTAAGATTGTCATTATACATTATAGAATAGCATTGACACATAGGAATGTTTCATATGTATTTACAAATACCTGAATTAAAACAAGGTAAGTTCGTCTTTGACAAGTCGTTCTCCTGGTATGCATTACAGAGGGCTCTATCATCGTGCCCATCATTGTTGCCGACACTAACCAAAACTAATAGGAATAGTTTCTTCGCTATGCCTCCCAAGCTCCAATCCAAGTTAGCAGAGGCTTTGCTTTACAAGACAGGGCACTATCCGTCTAGTTCCCCTCCCAAAGACAAAGAGGAGGACAAGGTAGCCATTGTAGCCGAATTGCTCAATAAATCCCCGAATTCCATAAGCATAGCTATCGAAGCTGGGGAATTGAATCCGGACGAGGTAATAGCTGCAATGGTGCCAGATTTGATATGAGCATTACCCCCCGATGTGCTCTTCTTGCTTTAATAAGAATCGGGATTAGTCCTGCGCTAGGCGGACGCTGTACGAGCCATCATCGTAGTAGTCGTACCTACAAAATGAGGCATCGCCACTGTCCATCCTCCAATAGTAGGCGGTCTCGCTATCCCTCTTCGTGGTGCTCCACCAGCCTCCGAGACGACCAACACGGGCGAAGCCGCCAACTCTGCCCAGATAGCCACCCGGGAACGCCAAAAAGCCGAAGTCGTCCGTGCCATTGCCATCCCATCCGTCCTTTGCCCTAAGTTTATTCCCCGCAACATCATTGCCCCCTGCGAAGTCCACCAATTTCTGCCATTCATCATCCGTGGGCAAATGCCACCCTGGAGGGGCCGCCACCAAAGCTTCATTCCACGTGTACAGCCTTCCATACTTTACTCCGTTGTCAGGGTCATCATTATAGCATACGCCCGCGCCCTCCCAATTCAGGTTTTCCGCAAACCAAACCTGCTCGCCTATCTTGACGGTTTTGTATGTCTTGCCATCGCGGGGGTCGGTGAACTCGCCTGTTTCTGTTTGTTTGGGCATATTCGTCTCCTATCGTTGCTTTTCAATATATAAAGCGCGATGCCGCTGGCGAAACAGGCATTCGCGGCAGCCAGAAAGTGGAGTAATTGGGGTTAGGCTACGGGTTTATATATTGGAAATAAGTTAAACAATCAACAGAAAGGTTTATCCTATGAGGTTATTTGATTACAGGGCACGTAAATACATACCGTGGAATATAAAACTAAAAGGAGCCATTCTCCATCGAAAGGAGTTTATGAAGGAAAACAAATTGAATTTTAAACTATTCAACCTTTTAGTCAATAAATGCGGGATTTAACTATGACTGATTGATGTTACGCCCGCTGCTGTATTTTATGCTGATTTTAATGAACCCTGCATCTATTACCGTGTCCATTACGTTGTTTGCCTCGCATCCAGAATTTCCTTGCTTTTTACCCGATACCAAAGGCAGCGAAGGCAATGCTGCATTCCATCCAATATCTTTTTGGGTAATGCCTCCTGATTTATCCGTATAATCGCTACGATCTACCACGGCATCTTTTTTTCCTGTGCGCAAGTCATACACTCCGCTTTTGCTTTTTTCCTCCGCAAAGGAGGCTTCATCTATAAAATCTATGGGTGGCGTGGCTTTTGCGGGAGCTAATGTTGCTGTCCTCAGTGCTGTCTTTCTCGGTTTCTTTGGCATATCGACCTCATCGGTTAAAAATCTCACATTTGCAATATATAAGAACCTACTTGGCCGATCGGGTTGCTTCCGGTGATATTACTGTTTTCCTAGCAATTCTCTTGCGATAGATATATAATCGTCAATAAATGGCATTTTTTCTGGAAATTTTCTTTTCATGCGATTGCCATGCTTTTCAATGAATTTAAACCAGCCCCCTTCAGGCAATTTGAGCGGGGGAAGTGCGGGCAATACATCAATAATGTCAGCGACTACCTGCTTCTTCTCTTCGTTGCAATCGTCATCGTCTTTTTCTATTACTTTGATAAAATTCTCAATACATACTATCATACCAATTTATACTGCCTAATTCGTTTTGCCACTATAGTATCAAAATTTTTATGAAGTTCATTTGCTATAACTCTCTTCAGTAACTTTCCAGCTTCTTTCCCTGCCAAATCTCTAGCTTTAACATAACTCTTGCCACTGAGTCTATGTTTATTGTGCAATGCCTGTAGTGGAATATCTCCCCAGTCAGAATTACCTGCTCCTAAAAAATCCCTCGCTGAAAACCAGCCATTCGGCTTGCTGGCACAACAAGCATAAACTGCTCCTTGCAGAAAATCCAAAATTTCCTGCTCTTGAATAGGGCTTATTCCCGATACCCTTATTAAACGTCTGTTACCATTTATAATCATCTTCTACCTCTATCTTTATATTAATTACTTTCAAACGTGATTACTTGAATAATTATATGCACATTTGATAACGATCTATCTCGTTAATATACAAATTTTTTGACAGAACAGGCAACTTTTTCAGGAAATTTTCTGTATTTTTAAGCAATATTATATATTGAAAATGACACAACCATAAGCAGGGAGAAACATGGCAAGAAAAATCAACCATAAACGAAAAAGCGGAACGAAATTCACCGACCCTAGGGACGGCAAGAAATACAAGACCGTCAAAATCGGCGAGCAGGTTTGGATGGCGGAGACCCTGAATTGGGAAGGCGCGGGATGCCAATACAACAACAGTCCGATTTTCGGCAATGCATTCGGTCGCCTTTACACGTGGGCGGAGGCGATGAAATGTGCTCCCCCTGGTTGGCACTTACCTACCGATGAGGAATGGCAGAAGTTGGTGGATTACGCAGGGGACAATGACGTTGCGAGCAACAAGCTCAGAGCCAAAGATGGGTGGCAAGGCAATGGCACGGACGACTTCGGCTTTTCGGCGCTCCCGGGTGGCTGTAGGTACAGAAATGGCGGTTTCTACCCCATTGGTGACCTTGGGTACTGGTGGAGCGCTACGGAGAAGGGTAGTGAGCGCGCCTACCTCCGGCTTATGTACAGTGGCGCTGCCAAAGTGTACAGGCTCGACTACTACAAGGATTACTTGTTCAGTGTCCGCCTTGTCAAAGACTAGGTGGACCTAGTGCATTCCGCCCAAGTCAAGCGTTTTCCTTGGCAATAATTTACAACGGCGTTCACCCTATCCATCGTCAAATACTTGCAGTGACCTTCGTTCAGACGAAATATGGATTCAGCCAAATATTTTGGCAAATGCTCAAGCGAAAATCGATGATAAATCCCGTGAAAGGCACGTTTTAACAGTGCCCAGACGCTTTCCACACCATTCGTGGATGCCTGATTATTCACCCATTGTTTTGCCGAATGATTACAAGAACGATGTTTGTAGCCATATTTCTGTATGTCAAGATACTGCCGAGCTTCGTCTGTACTCAGCAATGTTTTTTTCCTGACGTGCTGTTTTATCACCTCCAACAGGGTTTCCCGTTCCGCATCGGGCACGAGGAAAGCTTTCGTCCTTCCGCCACGTTCCCGCAAGCCGAATATTACCGCTTTGCCGGCAGGTCCGCTGCCTTTTACTTTCTTGTCTTTGTGCCGATTTTTGTTTTTGCCGCCGCCGTAAGTTTCATCAAGCTCAACGATTTTGCCGAGACCGCCGAGCAGAGAATTGAAATTACCAGCGTCCAAAGCAAACCTAATGCGCTGATGCAAAAACCAAGCCGACTTTTGGGTAATCCCCAGCTTTTTTGAAAGCTCCATCCCTGAGATACCCTTGCGGGCAATTGTGATGTAATAAGATGCCAGCAACCATTTTCTCAATGGGATTCTTGAGCATTGCATCACGGTACCCATCCGAATGGTGAACGGCTTGTTGCATTTATAGTTGTTGCACCTATGCCACCCCTTGCGGTTCCAAGGAGCTGTCCTGATGGATCCGCAGAATGGGCATTTTGGCTTGCCACCCCATATCACCTTCTCCAAGTACAGCCTCGCTTTCCGTTCGGTACTGAATTTCTTGCGGAACTCATCCTCCGAAAGCGCGGTGTTTTTTTTGTATGTGCCTTTCCCCAGCTTTTTCATATACGCCTCTGTTTTTCTTTATGTCTCTCAGGTATGCCGTCTTGGATCGCTATGAATAATTTGAGGCTGTTTTTG